>JTFN01001986.1_pt1 | contig 18330 bp, 15 predicted proteins | sample 235401 | NCBI WGS metagenome assembly JTFN01 (sample SAMN03067589, study PRJNA260952) | activated sludge metagenome | biome: Sludge; feature: Wastewater; isolation source: CETP activated sludge from augmented bioreactor treating industrial... | place: India:Gujarat | collected 2013-04 | reverse complement strand
GATAGTAGTGACATTTGGGCCAAATATTTTATATTTTATGGTAAGATTTTTTAACTCTGCAATTCTATTGAGTAATTCTGGACAATATCCTTTTGCTTGGCCATCTTTTGTATACATTAAAAGTTCCAAGTTAGAATGAGTAGCAATAGTTAAAACATCATTAAAAAGTATGTCCTCTTCGGAAAAAGCAAACATACTCGAAGAAGATAAAACAACGATTGTTATGAGTAGAGCTTTTAATATACACACATTTTTTTTATACATACTATTAATGATATGACGTAAATTCGAAAATAACAAGAAGTAAGTTTTCTTTATTATAAAAAAAGTAACTCCTTTTTTTGAACTTCTACTGCTTTTTTATATCTTTTATGCTATTCTTTTAGTATGTTAAAGATTTTGCAAACAGGGGATTTACATTTAGGTAAGATCTTTTATGAACATTCACTTTTAGAAGATCAAAAATATGTTTTAGAACAAATAATTCAAGAATTACAATCTGAATCAGATAAAAACGAACCATACAATGCATTACTAATTACAGGAGATATCTATGATCGAGCTGTTGCTCCATCAGAAGCAATTACTCTTTTTGATTCTTTTTTAGTCTCTGCACATGCAGCATTTCCAACCCTCCCAATTTGCATTATTTCGGGCAATCATGATTCTGCAAAGCGCATGAGTTTTGCTACAAGTTTACTTGAAGCTCAAAACATTTATATTTGCACAAGAGCTGAAGATTGTACAAAACCAATTTTGTTGTACCCAAATCAAGAAACAAAGCAGAAAGCTCCACTTGCAGCTTTATATCAATTGCCATTTTTGTATACTGGTGATTTTTCAGCTTTAGATGGAACTGTTTTGCATACTCAAAACGAGCTTGTTACAGAAGCTGTAAGAAAAATAAAAATAGCTCACAAACAATTACAAAAAAGTAGCCCCGAACTAGCAAAAATCCCTGCATTATTGAATGCACACCTAAACTCTCTACCAGCAAGTGCCTCAGATATTTCTATAGGCACAGCTGGATTTGTAAACCCAAGTATATTTGATTTTTTTGAATACGTAGCTCTTGGCCACATACACAAACCACTCTCTCCTGCTAAAAATGCTTGCTATGCAGGATCCCCAATAGAGATATCTTTTAAAAATACGGGTAAAAATAAACCTGCCTTACAAAAACATTTTCTTCGTATTCAAATAGATACCTCAGAAGATCTTGGGAGCCTTTTTGATCAACAAAATAGACTGACAATGACAAAACTTCCAATAAAACCTCTCCATCCTGTGCTACGGCTTGAATCTACGTTTGATGATTTTGAAAACGGCACATACAAAAAGCTGGAAAATTTTGGAATAAGCCAAGAAGACCTTGCAAATGCCTATTTAGAAATAACATGCACAGATACTGTGTTAGTTGAAAACCCTCTATCTCGTTTGCAAAAACACTATCCGCTCACCATGGCAATTAACCAACAAGCACTTAAAAACATAAATTTTCAACAAAGTTTTAAAGAACGGAGGGAACTTTTCGAAGATTCACCAGATATAGAAAAAATAGATAACGCAAAGCTTTTTTCTGCTTTTATTGCAGATATTTTCCCAGAAGAAAAAGGAAAAGACTGGGAAGACGCAAAAAAACTTTTTTTGGAGAAAATACAATGAAACCTTTGTACCTAGAACTTGAAAACATAGGCCCCTTTGTAGGATCTCATTTTATAGACTTTACACAACTAGATGAAATTTATTTAATTAGTGGTAAAACAGGCTCTGGTAAATCAACCATTTTGGATGCTCTTACCTACGCACTGTATGGTTCCCTTCCTGGTGCAAGAGGCAAATACGACATTAGACAATTTCGATCAGATTTTTGCAAAAAAACTGACAAAAGCAGTGTCGACTTTGCATTTAAAATACAAGGCAAAACATATCGAGTTGTACGAACTTTACCAGTAAAGCGAACAACCAGAAATAATACTATTACAGAAGATCCAGAACAAGTTATTTTTTATGAACAAGAAAATGAAGATTGGTCTCTAATAGAAAACCAAACAAAAGCAACAAACAATGCAATTCAAAATTTATTACGTCTTTCTATAGACGAATTTTCTAAAATTGTATTGCTCCCTCAAGGTGAATTTGCAGATTTTTTACGAGCAAACTCTAATGAGCGAAAACCAATACTCGAAAAACTATTTCCAATAACAAAATATTCACAAATTATTAAAACAATAAAAACAGAATTAAATCAAATACAAGCTGAATACGATGCCCTAACAAATCAAATAGAAGAACTTGAAACAGAAGAAACTGCAAACAATAAAAGTGAGCTTGTTATACAAAAAGAACAAGCAAAAACCCTCTTAGAAGCTTGTGATAAAAAAGCTGAATCTCTTACAAAAATAGAGACAACTCTTTCTGCAACTTTAGAGCAATACAAAGCTTATGAACAAATTGAGCAAAAATTAACAGAAATCAAAGCACAAGAAAATTTTATACAAGAACAGAAAACAAAGCTAACAAGAGCAAAAGCTGCTGCTTCGACACGAACAGAACTACAAGAACTTACCAATAGCCGCTCAGAAGTAACACAAGCTACAAAAGATTTAGAAGAGTGTACAGCAGCCCTCAAATTAGCTCAAAAAAAGCTAGCCAAACTTACAGAACAATCGGAAGAAATTGAAAACCAGAGAGAACAGATTGGCATTCTAAATAAGCAAGTAGAAAATTTAGAAAAAGCACTTAATGTTCAAAAAGAATTACAACAAGCAAAACACCAAGAAAACAAGCTTTTAGAAAACTGTCAAACATATACAACAACTATAAAGCAAACACAAAAAGAATTGACCGATTGCAAAGAAAATCTTACAAAAGCTAAAAAAGCAGAAACAGAACGTAATAAAGCTCAAGACGATGGAAAAAAAGCACAAAAAGAATATGACCTTGCACTTTGGACAAAAAGTTTTTACGTTTTGCAACAAAAAGTTTTACAGGCACAAAAAGATTTTGATAGACAACAAGATCGCACTACCAAAATTGAAACAGAACTAGAAACTCTACAAAAACAAAAAGAAGCAGCAGAACTTGCAGACAAAGCTTTTTCTATTGCCCTAACACTACAAGATGATAAACCCTGTCCAGTCTGTGGTTCGACAACACATCCCGCTCCTGCACAAAGCATTATAGTTTCTAAGGATATTTCGACTTACATAGAAGAAAATGAAAAATCTCTGTCAGATGCAAAAGAAGTGCTTAATACAAGAAATACCGCACTAACGAGCGCAAAAACTTTGCTGACTCAACATACTGAGCACGTACCAGAAAATCAAGATAAAAAGATTGAGACTTCTATTAATGAAGTATGCCCCGAACAAGAATTGGTAAAACACCTAGAAAAAGCAAATGCACAATATGCGGAAGCCGAGCACACGCTTTCTACAATTAAAGAAAAAATTGCAGATTTTGATACACAAGCACAAAAACGTGACTTGTATGAACACAAACTAGAAATAATACAAAATAAACTCGAGACTATAAAAAAAGATGCTACTACTGCAAACACAAACTTTGAACTTGCTAAACAAACCACAAAAACAACGCTTAAAAGATTACAAGAATTATTATTTTCTAACCAAATAGAAGGAATACAAGTAGCCAAAGAAATAGATCAAGCAGACTTTGATACTATTTTAAAACAAACAAAACAACGATTACAAAGTACACAAACACAAATAGATACCTACGATAGAACCTTACAACAAACAAAAATCGGTGTCGCTCAATTAGAAACAAAAACTTCTGAAAAACAAAAGGATTTAGAAGCAAAACAAAAACGTTTAGACACTGCACAAAAAGCTTTTTTGCAAGCTATAAAAAACGCAAATGCACATCAGACAATTTGTTTTGAAAACGAAGAACAAATAAGGCAAGCTATGTTGAGTGTGCAAGAACAAGAAAGACTCGAAAAAAGTATTGCAGATTATGACAACCAAAAAGCAGATTTGACTTCAAGATTAGATGAAAAAAAATCATTACTTTTGGAATCTAAAGAAGAGACACAAAAAAAACTAGCACAAGTACAAAATGATATAAATGAAAACAAAACTGCTAAGAACACTGCTCAAATCAATTTTTCAAAGATTAGTTCTGCTATAGATCAAATAGATAAAAATGCTGAAAAACTGCACAAATTTCATAAAGAGCGAGAAGTAATAGAAAAAAAACTAAAAATTCAAATACAACTATCAAAAGCAATTTCAGGTGAAAATCCAAAAAAAATTGCTATCGATGCTTGGATATTAGGACTCTATCTCGAAAAAATTACTATTTTTGCTTCTTCTCGTTTGGAGCGCATATCTGATGGTCGCTACACTATGAGAATGTGTGATTCATCAGAAGGTGGGCGCGGATATAAAGGCCTTGATTTAGAAATTTGCGATGCATATACCGGCAAAAGTCGCCCGTGTAATACCCTTTCTGGTGGAGAGACCTTTATGGCTTCTATTAGTCTTGCGTTGGCTATTAGCGAAACTGTTCAATCGGGTAAAGGTGGTATACAAATAGATTCGTTATTCATCGATGAAGGTTTTGGATCTCTTGATGATGCCTCACTCGAAAAAGCGCTTTCTATTTTAGATGAATTACGTGACACTCGTAGTATTGGATTAATATCTCATGTAGGCGAGCTTCATACTAAAATACCATCACGCATAGAAGTAGCAAAAACAACAACCGGAAGCACAATAAAAGTTATTAGCGCATAATCTTTTAATTATTTATTCTCTACTAATAAGTTTATTAACGACGGCATTAGCTATCTTTCTATTTCCACCAGCAGCTGGATGAATACCATCATAAATAAACCAAGATCTATGATTACTCGTTAAAGAATAAATATCTATAAGTTCAAGATTTCTTTCCTTAGCAATTTCTTGAATTGCAGGAATTATTTCATCTATTATTATAGTATCTCGTATAAAATAAAAATAGTTTTCTGCACGTTCAAATTTATACGGTTTAGGTGGAGTCATAAGAATAATTCTAGGATTGCTTGATAATTTGGCAAAACTATCAAGTATTTCATTATAGTATTTTGTAAAAATATGAGAATTTTGCCACACACCAACCTTGCTGTCATTTGTTCCAAACATAAAAATTATTACATCAGGATTATTATCTAATATTTGCTGATAAAACCGATGGTTTACATAACTATCAGGTAAGCCATACATAGTTGTTGCCCCATTTTTTCCAAAATTACGAATACTGAATTTTTTACCTACCTTTCTTTGCAAAATTGATGGGTATGAAAAAAAAGGAGTTAATTTAGAACCTTCACCTTGAGTTATACTATCACCGACACAAGCGACTCTGATTTTTTTCTTAGTTTTACTAAAATTTTTTGCATGAGGAAAGGTATTCATCAAATTACACGAAATTACATAGAGCAAAAAAAGTACAAATAATAGTAATGGATAAAAATTAAAAAAAATCACTTAAGTATTCTACCTATTGGTCAAGATTTAAGCAATGTGATATAGTAAAGATATGGGTCAAGCAAACTTTCATTGGGAAAAATTAGATAATACCGCTCATCTTTTTCCTGCAATTTCTACATATAAAACTACTAATGTATTTAGACAAAGTGTCATATTAAAAGAAAATATTGAGCCTCTTTTTTTGCAACTCGCTTTAGAAGAAGTCATAAAACTTTTTCCTGCATTTAGAGTTCGTCTTCGTTCTGGATTTTTTTGGTACTACCTTGAACAAAACATGCAAAGGCTTCCTCTTATACAAGAAGAAAATGAGTACCCGTGTACAAAAATCCCCCAATTATCAGATAACGGATATTTATTTAAAGTATCCTTTTGGAAAAAACGCATAAATGTTGAAATTTTTCATGCACTAACCGATGGAACAGGAGCTCAAAATTTTTTGCAAGAGCTAGTATTACACTATTTAGCTATTGCACATATAGAAATTGAAAAATACAAAGATGGATATCTTAGCGACAATACATCTTTAAATAGAGAAGATAGTTTCTTTAACAATTACCGACGTCCACCATTAACCGAAAAGCAAAACTTGCAAGAAAAAAACATATCAGAAGAAAAGAAAGCTGTCGTGTACCATAGCACAGGAGAAAAATTAACGTATCCTCAATTTAGTGTGATACATGGTTTTTTTAGTCTTAACGATTTAAAGCAAATAGCTAAAAAAAACAATGCTACTATTAATGAATATTTAACAGCCTTGTTTTCCTGGTGTTTTTATAAAGAACAAGTCTCAAATGGAGATTTTTCGAAAGAAATTGCTATTGCAGTCCCTGTAAATTTGAGACCATGGTTTAAATCAATAACAACAAAAAACTTTTTTGTTATGACATTTGCACGATTTTTGCCTACAAAACCAGATCATACATTTACAGAGGTTTTAAAATCTGTCCAACAAAGCCTTGCTCAAGAAATAACAAAAGAGAATTTTAAATCAACACTAAGCAATCATGTAGCTAACGAGAAATCATTAATAAAAGCTCTAGTTCCCCTGCGATTAAAAAATGCAGGTATAAAATATGTGTATAAAAAAGCCACTAAAAATTCAACTTCAACAGCAAGCAATTTTGGCAGTTTGCAAATCCCTGAAAAATACAGAAAGTATATTTCAGCATTTCACGGTATTTTACCAAACTGCAAAGATCAACCTATTAGAGTTGTTTTTTCAAGCTATCAAGATATATTTTGTGTGACATTCTCATCGGTCTTAGAAAATACATACATTCAACAGAAGTTTTTCTCATTCTTATCAAAAGAAGGCCTTAAAATAACTTTAGAAACCAATGGAGAATACAATGGGAACATGTAAACACTGTGGAATCACAATACATGATAATATAAAGGTCTGTCCAATTTGTTCACATTCTCTAGAAATGGACGGAACAGAAGAAAACACTTATCCCGAAATTTTTGAAAAATTGCGAAAAAAGAATCTCTCTATGAGAATTGCAATTGCGGCAACTCTAGTGTCCTGTATACTAATAATTATATTGGATTATCATTTTTCGGCACATCTTGACTGGAGTGTCGTCGGTATTGCTACACTCATATTTGCAGCACATACAATGTATTCTTTTTTATACCAAAAGCGCCGTCTATTTAGTATCATAAGTGGATTACTCTTTAGATTAGCAATTTTATTTATTATAGTAGATTACGTAATAGGATTTTATAACTGGAGCTTAAACTACGCACTTCCTGGTTTATTTATTTTAGAAAATATAAATCTTATTTGTTTTGTTTTTTTAGATAAAAAAAATCGAAAAAGTTACGTATACTATGATATTTGGATTGTCTTATCAAACATATTACTTCTTATATTAGAGGCAATAGAGCTTATTCAACTTAAGTTTTTTGTTACTATAAGTATACAAACAAGCATAGTCGTTTTTCTTTGCTTACTTATCATTGGAGGACTCTCAGCTCGAAAAGAATTTGCTCGAAGATGGCATATACGAAAAAAGTAACTTTTTTTAACCTTATTTTAATTACCTTTACATTCCCCTCCTTTTTTACTAAACTAATACCTATACTGTTTCTGCATAGCAGATTCAACCCTGTTTCTACGGAATCAAGGCAACCAAAAAGAGGTTTAAACACCTATGAATACTTCTCACACAAATAAAAACGAACAAAGCGCATTAATTGCTGAATTAACCCCAAACCATACTTCAGCATTATTCACCGACTTTTATGAACTTACGATGGCACAAGGTTATTGGAAACAAAAAATGGATTATCCTGTTGTTTTCGATGTGTTTTTTAGAAACAATCCGTTTAATGGCGGATTTTCGGTTTTCTGTGGTATAGAAACACTTATTGATGCTATTACAGCCTTTTCTTTTAGTAATGAAGATTTAGAGTATTTACGATCCCTTGGAACTTTTGAAAACGAATTTATCGATTACTTAAAAGACTTCCATTTTACCGGTGATATGTACTCTTTTCGAGAAGGTTCTATTATATTTCCACAAGAACCAATTATTCGCATTCATGCTCATCTAATCGAAGCTCAAATTATTGAAGGTCTTATACTTAATCAAGTTAACTTTCAGAGCCTTATTGCAACAAAAGCAACAAGAGTTTGGTTAGCAAGTAAAAAAGGTTCAATCATGGAATTTGGACTTCGCCGGGCACAAGGATCCGATGGAGCAATGAGTGCAAGCCGTGCTGCTTACATTGGAGGTTGTGCAGGAACTAGTAATACCTTAGCAGGACGGATTTATGGAATCCCTGTTTTGGGAACAATGGCACATTCATGGATTATGAGTTTTCCAACAGAATTAGAAGCTTTTGAAGCATACGCAAAAGAATATCCTCAAAATGCTATCTTTTTAATTGACACCTACGATACTCTTCAGTCAGGCATTAAAAATGCTATAAAAGTTGGAGAAAAACTTGTTGAACAAGGATATAATTTTGGCGTTCGCCTCGACTCGGGAGATATACAATACTTATCAACAAAATGCCGAGAGGAACTTAATAAAGCAGGATTTCCACAAGCGACAATTTCTGTGTCTAACGAATTAACAGAACAAATCATCTCTCAACTTTTAGCAAATGGGGCTCCAATCAACAGTTGGGGAGTTGGGACTCATATGGTAACAGGAGGTGATGCATCATCCTTTACCGGTGTCTATAAACTTGCAGCACGTCATAATTATTCGGACAAAAAAGAACTTATTCCAACAATGAAAGTTTCTGATAACCCAGAGAAAACAACAAATCCTGGCATAAAAAATGTTTGGCGTTTATATGATTCTGATAATATGGCACATGGAGATATACTTGCACTAGATGATGAAACGATACCTTTAGATAAAGAAACATGCTTTTATCATCCTGCAATTGATTACCGCCATTTTGAAATACAACCTGACCACGTAGAAAACATGCTCGTAAAACGTCTTGAGAAGGGAAAAAGATTACAACCACGATTAAGCGAAGCAGAAACAATTAAAGAAAGCCGCCAAAGATTAAAAGAACAATTAAAATCATTTGATGCTTCTTTTCAACGTATTTTGAACCCTCATATATATAAGGTATCGCTTACAAAAAAACTAAAAGATTTAAAAGAAATACTAATAAAAGAAAGAATTAAATAAATAAAAAAAGCCGACTACTAGTTAGAGTCGGCTTTTTTTTATGATTTACTATACCTGTTAATCAATTTTAGTAACAAAAACTTTGTGTAGTATTATTTCTAAAATAATATACGAAGCTAAATAAACAAAAAACAATACCATCCAACTCCATGTAGAAAACCCAATTAACCACATGCTTTCTGCAGTTGCAGGAACTAATAGTACAATAATCATTAATACAATTGGGATTCCCAACGATTTAAAAGACATTTTACAAGTTTTAAGTTTATTATATATTCTAAAAATAATTTTTCGACAATAAAGTATACTTAATAAAAACAACGTAGGCTTAAAAAATAAAAGAAAATAATGAATGTTTTCATTACGACTAATAATACGCACAGGCATATATACCGCAAAAAAAGCTAAAAAAACATAAAACAAAGCTTTAAACATTTCATCATAACTTTTAATAAATACAAAATACAAAGAGGTTATTATTATTATTGGTATAAGCATTTCGATAAATCCGAAATGTAACAAATTAGAAAAAATTGAATACTTAGCAATGTAATAATCTGATGTAAATAAAACATCTAAAAAAGAATATAGAATACCAGCAATTAATCCGAAAAGGGTTGCTGAGTATATATTTTTAATCTCGCCTTTTTTATTATCTATACTTATATAAAAGGCTGTAGCACATGGCAACAACAAGAGCATATATGACATCATGCATACAAATTACCATGAAAGACCGTAAAATACAAGCTTTACAATTGCAAAATTCAGTCGTATCATAGTTTATACAGATTAAACAACAAGGAGTTATTTTTATGGATTTCAGTACACAACAAATACGGAATGTTTCTATTGCAGGCCATGGGCAAACGGGCAAGACAACTCTTGCCGAACACTTGCTGTTTACTGGCGGTGTTATTTCTGAAACACAAACAATAGAATCGGGAAAAACTGTAAGTGATTACACTCCCGAAGAAATCCAACATAAAATATCAATATATTCTTCGCTTACTCATATTCCTTGGAATAATTGTAATATTAACATATGGGACACTCCAGGGGCTTCTGGTTTTGTTGGAGAAGTCATAGCGGCTTTTCGTTCCTGCGAAATGGCTTTAATGCTTGTTGATGGACGCACTGGAGCACAAATTGAGACAATAAAACTTTGGCGTCGTTTAGATAGGCGCAATAAACCTCGAATGGTTTTCGTAAACAGAATAGAAGATGAGAGAACAGATTACCAAGCAGTAGTAAAAGATATTCATAAAAAATTTCAAATTGAAGCATGTCCTATCACTATTCCAATGATGGAAGGATCGAATTATAAGGGCGTCATAGATGTATTACATCAAAAAGCATTTTTTATACCTTCAGAAGGGCAAATAGAAACAGAAACAGATATTCCTGAAAAATATTTAGCTGAAGTAAAAGATGCTCGAGAAATACTATCTGGAGCAGCAGCAGAAGGAAATGAAGACTTACTAGTAAAATTTATCGATGAAGGAGAATTATCAACAGAAGAAATCGATAGTGGATTAAAGGAAGCATATTTAAATAATCGTATTGTTCCCTTTTTTGCTGGAGACCCAATTAACAACTCAGGATTGGTTCCTGTCCTTAATTTTATTTCTACTATTGCCCCTTCTCCTGGAGAACGAGTTGAAACAGCTATTAACGAAAAAAAAGAAACTATTGCTATCAAAATTTCACCTGATGATCCTATTCATGCTTTAGTAGTAAAAACAAGTAATGATAAGTTTAGTGGATGCCTTTCATATCTAAAAGTTATAAGCGGTGTATTAGAGAGTGATTCTGAATTATATAATGTGACAGAAGGCCAAAAAGAAAAAATAGGTAAACTCTATCGATGCCAAGGTAAAAATCTTGAAGAAATAAAAAAGATTTATGCAGGAGATATAGGAATTGCTGCAAAACTTTCGTATACCAAAACAAGTGATACTCTTTCCGAAAAAGAAGACTCAATTTCATTTATAAAACTACGAAATCCTGGCCCAGTTTTTCGCATGGCTGTTACAGCCAAAGACAAGAAAGCTGAAATAAAAATGGGCGATATCTTTTATAAGATGGCAGAAGAAGATCACACCTTTAAATTTGGCTACAATGCAGAAACTAAACAAAATGTTATAGAAGGAATGGGAGAACTTCATTTAAAAATAAAGCTCGATAAAATTAAAAATGAAGCAAACATTGATATAGAAACTTCTGTTCCTCGAGTAGCTTACAGAGAAACGATTTTACGGAAAAGTCAATCTGAATACACCCATAAAAAACAATCCGGAGGACATGGTCAATTCGCGCGTGTAGATATTGCAATAGAACCGATGAAACGTGGTGAAGGTTATAAATTTACAAATGCAGTCTTTGGCGGAGCAATTGCAAAAGGATATATTCCCGGTGTTGAAAAAGGTATACAAGAAGCTTTAGAGCATGGAGTTCTTGCTGGATATCCTGTAGTTGATGTTGCAACAACAGTACTCGATGGAAAACAACACCCTGTAGATTCATCAGAAATGGCATTTAAAATTGCTGCACGAAACGCATTTAAAATTGCTATGCGAAACGCAGGACCTACCCTACTCGAACCAATTATGAATGTAACCGTTTGGGTAGAAACAAAATATCTTGGTGATATTATGAGTGATTTTTCGAGTAAACGAGGCCGAATCATGGGACAGGAACCAATTAGCAATGATATAGAAGAAATTCGCGCTCAAGCACCTCAAAGTGAATTGTTACGCTATGCTATTGACTTACGATCCTTGACCAGTGGCACGGGAAGTTTCGAAGCACAATTTAGTCATTATGATCCAATAAGCGGGAAACTTGCAGAAAAAGTAATCACAACAGCACAATCTTTCATGGAGGAAAGAATTGAAGATTAATTCTTCAAAATAATTACATCCTGGCATCTTCTGCGCTGTAAGAAGATGCCTTTTTTATATCCAAAACTTACAATACAGACCTTTATGCATTGACTTTGCATACATTCAGTATTATCTTATTTTTATGAATAACTCAATAACATTAAAACAGGCACGACCTGAAGTTCAACAAAAATTTATGACCGGTGTTTACCGCTGGATGGTTCTAGCCCTTGCAATTAGTGGATTAGCCGCTTATGCAAGCGCATATATACCCCTTGTTGCAAATGCGGATCCAACGAAGCCACCCCTTGCTCTTGTAGATTTAATTTATGCCGCTGCTAACGGAATGGGTATGTGGGCTCTTATTATTGCAGAACTTGTTCTTGTCTTTACTCTTTCTGCAAGAATACGCAAAATGAGTCTGTCTTCTGCAAAAATAATGTTTCTTGTGTATTCACTCATAAACGGTATAACACTTTCGGTAATTTTTTTAGTATATACTTCTACTTCTATTGCACAAGTTTTTTTTATTAGTGCATTATTGTTTGGAAGCATGAGTATTTATGGTGCTCGTACAAAAAAAGATTTAACTTCTGCTGGGCGCTATCTAATGATGGCAGTCTTTGGTATTATTATTGCTTCGGTTATTAATATATTTTTTAAATCATCTGGACTAGATTGGCTTATCTCTATCATCGCAGTTGTAGTTTTTACAGGTCTTACCGCTTACGATACACAAAAAATGATGAGAATTGCTCAATACAATGACGGCAGTGAAAATTTTCAAAAAGTTGCTATTATTGGGGCACTAGAATTGTACTTAGATTTTATAAATATTTTCTTACATTTACTTAGACTATTTGGTAACCGTAACTAGACTAAAAAACTTAAGCAATTCGTTTATTTTTACGAATTGCATTTTTCCACATTCTATGTGCAGAAAAAAGATATAACCATCTGGGCATACTAATCGAAAAATACTGATTGTCGCCTGGAATAGCATCAGTATTTTTATCAGATAAGCTTAGATCACATTTTGCAAGAACAGTTAGTATATGACTATACACGGTAGCTAATACTTTTTTTACACTTACACCAACAGGTACTCTTTCGATGCCCTCGATACAACCGCCACCACCAAGACCAATACCCTGTATAAAAATAGATTCTGTATGGGTACACCAATGTTGCATGATTTCTAGTGCTACCTCGCACTGAATTCCCTCATAAAAACCACAATTAACTAAGGCAATTACATATTTATTTTTAAGATCTATTACATGTTCTTGGTTTGTCTGGTCTAATTGAACAAGACAACTTAATAAGTGTGATGGAATCGAATCTTCATATAAAGGAAAAGAAAAAAACAATACATCGCAAGAATTTATTTTGTTTAAAACGGAGTCTTCGATAATTGGTTTATTTAAGACAATTTCTACAAATTCATACGTATCACTATTTTCTGTATGTGTCGTAATCCAAGTTTTACATTCTTTTAGCAAGATAGAACTGGCACTCTTTCCTACTTTTGGGCTTGCTGTAATCATAGCTATTTTCATTATAGAGCCTCCTTAATATCTTGCAGTGACCGTACAAATACTACTTTGTCAATTTTTGCATACATATTATCTGCATTTGCCTGTACTAATTTTTGTGCTGTTGCTTTTTCTGCGTCTGTTGCTTCTCCATAAAATATGACCGTATAATTTAGCGTTTTGTTGTACCTTTGCTTATGGTGCATCTCGCCCCCTTTTATGCAAAAAAACGGCAACACATACCCTATAGAGCGATCTGTGAGCCTTTTAATTGCAGGACTAAAACCACCATAGGTTATTTTGCTTATCACGATATATTTATCACATTCAGCAAGCAATGTAGGCATATTTTCATAACCATCGTGTATTACACAGACTCCTGGAGTTTTAAGCCAACACCCAAAACAGCCAACACAATTCTTACTTTTTTCTGTCGCTTGAATAATAGTATCCTGTGGTTGTTTTGCCAAAGAATCTATTTTCGTATCGGTCAAAATTAAACGCATTCTAGTTCACTCCTCTTTATAGTAAAACAATCCTACTTAATTATACTCTATTCTATACTATTAAAAAAATTCTGGCAGGTTTCTATAAAGTATCTCATTCTTGTATCTAAAAGCTTATCTTTATGGTATATAAGCCTAAAAGTTCTCACAGCTTCTGTTCCAGGTTTTCGAATATGCACAGGAGTACAATCACAAAGCGTACCAGAATCTAATTCCTTTTGCACAAGTATTTGAGAAATTACCGTTATACCCAGTCCTGCCTTTATTAGTTCTATAATAGTCTGAGTATTAGATATATTCCATATTTTTTCAGAATCAGAAGGCACAGTAAACGCCGTTTCTGAAAGAGAACGCGTTCCTGAGCCTTTTTCGCGTAAAATCCAAACTATGTTTTGCGATGGAACAGAATATTCTGGAGCACAGACAGCAATAAGTTTATCATGCATTACAGGCTTTTGCAAAATGCTTGGTGACGAAATGTCTCCTTCTACAATAGCCAAATCTATATGACTTTCTAAAATTGCTTGTTCCACAAGCTTAGTATTCTGTACCATTATTTTTGCACAAAACAAGTCAGAATCCGTATTTGTTGACTGCATAGTCTGTAAAAGTTTAGGAAGAATAACTGTTCCAACAGTTAAACTTGCCCCAATTCGCAACGGAATATTTTGTTCTCCATGCTTCATTGCAGTAGAAATTGTATCAAAATCATCGACAGCTCGACGCGCATATGGTAACAACTTTTTACCCGCATTTGTAAGATAGAGTTTACGTTTAAGTCGATCAAATAATTGAATGTTATAGTGATTTTCCATATCCGCAATAGTTTGGCTTACCGAAGGCTGCGCAACATGTAAAAAATCTGCCGCTTTTGTAATAGAACATTCATTATCTACAACTGCCAAAAAAGTTTGTATATGTCGTAATGTTATATCTGCCATGCTCACCTCTAAAATTCAATTTTTTTGCACTAAAGATTATAGTTTTTTACCTATCTATTTAATAAATTAATATTATTTTACTATATTAATTATAAAAGATATACTGCTCACCATACAATTAATTTGGAGTTTACATATGAAATTTACACAAGCTGTAAAAGCTAATTTTTTAGGAGTACTACTATGTGTTGGAATTGCAATTCCAGCATATTTTTTGGGAAAACTTTTACCAGTTGTTGGTGGTCCTGTTTTTGGGATTATTATAGGAATGATTGTCACATTGACCGTGAAAAAACCAGAATGGGCTAAAAGTGGGGTTGCGTATACCGGGAAAAAGATCTTACAACACGCGGTTATTTTATTGGGCTTTGGAATGAATATCTCAGTTATTTTAGCTCAAGGGGCTACATCTCTTCCAATTATTTTAACTACCATTACAACTTCACTGGTCACAGCTTTTGTCGCTTCTAAATTTTTAAAAACAGAAAAAAAAGTATCTCAACTTATAGGAATTGGCTCTTGTATTTGTGGTGGTTCTGCTATTGCGGCAGCTGCTCCTGTTATAGAAGCGGACGACAGCGAAATTGCACAATCTATTTCTGTCATTTTTTTGTTTAATATACTTGCAGCTGTTATTTTCCCTGCCCTTGGTGCTGCATTAGGACTCACTAATGATGGCTTTGCACTCTTTGCAGGAACTGCAATAAATGATACCTCATCAGTTACTGCAGCAGCTTCTGCTTGGGATGACATTCATCGTACACTCACCGCAGCAGGTACCACCGTTCTTGATGCGGCCGCTACCGTAAAATTAACTCGTACATTAGGCATTATCCCTATTACTTTGGTATTAGCTTTTTTTCAAATGCACGCAAAGAAAAAAGAAATCGCACAGAGAATTGCTAATGGTGAAAAAGATGAAAATGGTGAAGAAATTAAAAACACCTTTAGTTTTAGCAAAATATTCCCATGGTTTGTCATCTACTTTTTGCTCGCTTCTGTTATTACAACCGTTTTTAGCCTACCAGCAAGCATAACAGCCCCTCTAAAATGGCTCAGTAAATTTTTTATTATCATGGCAATGAGCGCAATCGGATTAAACACAAATATTATAAAACTAGTAAAAACAGGCAAAAAACCAATCTTACTCGGTTTTATCTGCTGGATAATGATTATACTTGCAAGTTTACTCATGCAACACGTTATGGGTTACTGGTAAAAACAGGCCCACGCGCACGCCACTGCTTTGCAGGTAGCGGTGGTGTTAATAACATAGTGAACACAAATTTAAATTACAAAATTCTAAAAGAAGTTTATTCAAAATATGAACTTGTAACGTAAATTAGCTTTTTTGTGTCCATTATGTTATATTAATAACACACATGAATACAATTCTGAATGTGACTTTATAAACTGGAGGAGTATATATGAATATTCGAATTGAGAGCCATGGGGTTAAAGTTTTACTAGATCTTTTAGAAGATATTAAAAATGGGAAAACTTTTTCTGACGATGAGATTACGGATTGTTTTTCACAAAATGATTTTTTTATAAATTATTATTGTTCTTGGGCTTCTATAACACGCGAAAAATTACTATTGTGCATTCGATCGGTAAATAAAACGGCTTTGTTTTCTGAAAATGCTGTGTTGCAACGTCTTCATAATGGATTTATGTATGCTGCTAATCATGCAGATGAACTACGCAACAAAATGCAAATTTTAGATACAATCGATTTTAATAAAATAACTAAAAATGTCGTTTCCTACTTACCATTACATACAGATTTAGAATGCACTATTCATTATACATTAGATTCATTTAATGGAGCATTCCAATATAAAAATGGTATAGGATTTAGTCTTATTATGTTTAAAGATTTATCAAAAGAATATATAATACAAACATTGTCTCACGAGTTACATCATTTAGGATTTAAATATTGGGCAGAAAAAGATGCTATACGAAAAGTTCTCTTAAATGAAAATTCTGGTAGATCCATTGCTGTTTCCTATGTGCAAGATCTTTGCATGGAAGGTTTAGCTTGTTATTATTTTACTCCTGTGAATCAACTGTCTGATGATATAAAAAATCATTTACCAGAAGAATATCTCAATTCATATAATACACGTTTAAAAGAACTTCAAAATAATGAATTACAATTTTTTAATGATTCAGAAGAATTATTGAAACAAGCTTTAGATGATTCCCCGGATTTAAAGAGCTGTAAAGATTTACTTTGGCAGAATACAATTGATGAAAACGGTATAGAACCAGCTGGACATTATATTGGGTATCGTATGGCACAGGAAATATGTAATGTGTACGAAAAGAGCAATCTTATAAATTGCATTACAGATTTGTCACTGTTTTTACTCTTATACAACAGAGCAGTTTCGAAAACTCCTCAAAAAGCGTTTAATCAGAAAATAATAGAACGGTTTTCAGCATTGTGGCAGGAAACAGCATAGTCAGGAACTTAAATTGGCTATAAGAAAAGAATTATTATAATAAAACTGTTCTATATTGGATTTTTTTATTTTTCTTTCATTTGTTCAATAATATCAAACAGTGGCCAAGAACCCCAAGATTCTATAATTTTATTATGTTCTAATTTAAAAAATTCCATTGCTTCCCAATTAATAATCTTATTATTGGGAGGGGTATTTATAAATTGTTTCACAGGTGTTCCAGAAAAATTTACCCTTACAGCAACTATATTTTTCTCAGCTATAATATCCCCAATTGTTACTTTTAAATCTGGGAAGACTTCAAATGCCGATTTAAGAATCTTTATTGCTTCAATATTTGTACGAGCTCCTGTAAGTGTATGTTCAAAGTAATTGGTGGAAAATATTTCAAGCACATAATCAAAATCTTGTTTGTTATATACTCGATCAAAAAAATCTTTAACTATTTGTTTGTTATTACTCATTTTAAATTACTCCTTAAAAGTAGCTTGTTTTATATAAATATGGTGTTAGCATAACATAGTGAATAAAAAAAATGCAACTTCTATGACAATTGCAACTCCTCACTTTTCTACTCATACTCCCCTTTGGTGATGTAGTCTTTTAGAAATTTGTCGATTGCGATATGTACTTTGTACATGGGCAGTTGCTTGCCGGTTTGTTTTTCAAAGTAGGCTTTTGCCTTTGCTATATCGGCTGACTCTTTTAGTTCATCAAAGCGACCATAATCGTTGATATTTGACGCTGTTATGTCTGATACGAGCATGCCTCTTAGTTTTGATTCATCGAGGCCAAGGGAGTATGTGATTTCTTTTATTTCGGTGTTTTTAGCTGC
>JTFN01000902.1_pt1 | contig 18624 bp, 22 predicted proteins | sample 235401 | NCBI WGS metagenome assembly JTFN01 (sample SAMN03067589, study PRJNA260952) | activated sludge metagenome | biome: Sludge; feature: Wastewater; isolation source: CETP activated sludge from augmented bioreactor treating industrial... | place: India:Gujarat | collected 2013-04 | reverse complement strand
TTCACCTCCTGCATATATGCATAAAATGCGTCTAAATCCACGCCTACACCAATCGGGATACGATCCCCTGTTGAGGTATCATGGAAGAAGAATAACGCCTCATACGCTTCCTGTAGTGCCTTATATGGCACTTCTGCAAGCTGTTCTCGCAGCATAGCGATCTGACGCTGATGTAGCTGCACTTGTGCGAGCAGACCTTCACATTCTTCTTGTAGCGACTTAACGCATGTAATTTCGTTGAAATTGTTAGGCATGTTGTCCTCCTAATACCAAAGCCAAATATATTCATCGTCTGCCAGAGTCCAACTTAATAGTGGGCTTCCTTCTTCACAATAGTCTTTGAGTCGATTCCACTGGTCGCTCCCTATAATGTAGATGAAGTCATCCTCTATACCAAAGGTGTTTGCCAAACCTTTACGCCAACCTTCTTTCAATCCGCCCCGTTGGTAGGCGACTTCTGTGATATTCAGGTAGGTGGTCGGCAAGTGTTGCCATTCCATGTGATTTTCATAAATGTCCACATAGTTTTCCCCATCTGTGGCAGTAACGTAATAGCCCTCTTGGTTAATACCTTGCCCACCACTGAAACTCCAACGGGTGTGGTCTAAGTGACGGTTACGCAAGGTGGCCTTTTCATCTATATACACTTCCTCCTTTTCTTGCACAAAGTTTGCAAAATGGGACGCCAACCTTTCATCTTCTGCATCATAATACTTACCACCTACTGTCAAAATGGTGGTGGTCTCTGCGGATTCTTTTGTTACCTTGAACTTGTAAATGTCTAACCCCATAGTTTTCTCCTTATACCACTGTATATTCTTTGCCGCCAGCTTTAAGCGACTTCAATGTTTCTACGTTAATGCAGCGATAACCTTTACCTTTCTCCCGCTTACCCGCCTGCATGTCATAGCAACCAATTAGGTGAGGCTTGTCAGCAATCGTAGATGTACTACCTTTGAGCCACTTAGTTACTTTGGTACGTGCGGTCATTTTACGCAACTCACCATTAGCTTTGACAAATTCTACATTAAATACTTTGCCATTGGTGTTGCGAATAAGGTTTGCTGCTTCTTGTTTAGTGATTGTTTGCATGGTTAGTCCTCCTTCTTATCAAAGCCCACTACACCACCACGATTGTTAATTAAGAGTTGGATAACTTCTTTAGGCACATATCCGTAGACGGTTTCACAAGGGTTATCAGGATCTTCTGCGTAGAATAGAAGTTCAGGTATCTCTTTGCTAGGAAAACCTATCTCAAACTTACTATAGAAATTGTAGTCTCCATCTTCGGAGTTTACCCGTGGCTCACAATAGTGATACTCCCCCGCCTGAATGCTAAGTGTGGTTCCGTCCCCTAGTTTTAAGCGAGTAGTCATTTGAGAGCTGTAGTCTGGATAAGTCTCATCGTATGTGCCGATAAACCCTTCGTTCATCCACTCCGTAAAAGTCTTAGTTGTTGCTAATTGCATAAGTGATCCTCCTGTTAATTACTAAGAGGATATTAGACTAGGTGGCGAAGGTATGCAAGCAATTTGTTATAACATTTTGGAATATGTAGGCGGGATAATTTGAAGGCAGGTAATAAAAAGCCCCAGTTAAGGGGCTTGCACAGTCTTACTTAGGTTGTTAGAAATCATCCCACCCGTCTACGGCTTCCGACCTCGAATAAGATGTATTCTGAGACGACTCAAAAAAGTTTGACCGCCCCTCTAATTCTAGATGCTGGTAAGGGTTGGTTGATTCTTCATATACAGGCGGCAACCCAATGGCACGTAAGCGTTTGTTGGCTAGGTGTTGTACATACTGCCTAGTTGACTTATGACTGATACCTAAAATTCGATCTCCATACACCGCATTAGACCATTCAATCTCCTGTTCGGCAGCTCTGTAGATAAATTCTTTGATCCAATCTTCTTCCGCTTTTGTGTCCATACTCTCATGGATTATCTTGGTGAACAGCGCAACATGACTGGCTTCGTCAGTTCTGATGTAATCAATAATCTTTTGCGTTTGCACCAACTTTTTGCGTGAAGATAATTGATCAAACAAGTTGAACCCACAGTAGAAGTAGATGCCCTCTAGCGCAAGGTTGGCTATCAGGACACGCTTATACCCCTCCTCTGTAGGATTATCTGCAAAGTCCTGCATTTGTTCCGCAATTAACGCATTACGCTTACGCAATAACGGGTTATCTCGCCATTCATTATAGATTGCGTCACGGGTCTTATTCTCGTAAAGACCCTCTAAAATATACTGATAAGATTGGCTGTGGATAGCTTCCTGAAACGCTTGTATCGTACCTAGCGTTTTGACACCACTATCTGTGATGTAGTCAAAGATATTGGGCAGATTGTTCACCTGCAAGCTATCTAGGAATATCAGGAAGGCCAGTGTTGATTGAACAGCTTGATCCTCTGCCTCTGTTAGCTTAACCACTGTTACAGCATCTTCTACCAGACTAACACGCTCTGGCACCCAAAAGTTGCCAGTCATAACTCGGTAAAAACCTTTTACCCAACTATACTTGACATTATTTAGGTTGAGAATACCCGTTGGATTACCACCTACAATTTTTTGGGCAGAGAGGGAGTCATCCCCCTCCACGTTAAATAGTTTAATCTTAGTTAATTCCATAAATCTCCCCTAGTTAGCACAGCCTTCACAGGCTTCTTCTTTAATCCCTAACAAGTCATCTACCGTCTCGCCCTTCTTAATTGTGCGAATATAGTAGATGGCCTTAGTCTCCTCTTTCCACGCAGTGACGATCATATCATACAAGTCTTTGGCAGAGAAGTTATCCTTATTCTGGTCAAATAAGTATTCTGCGCTAATACCTGTGTCTACAAACTTTTGTATCGCCCCCATAGTCTTGGCCAACACAGCCTGATTATACATACGGAAGCTACGGTTGTAGTTGTAGCCCTTTTCCTTGATGAACATACAGGTGATAGGGTACTTGCCGTTATCATTATCTTCACGGAAAAATGGCGAATACACTGGCGGTACACCCGCTGCGGCATCCATGAACACAGAGGTGGATGTGTTTGGCGCAGGAGATGTCATCTGGCTATTGCGAATACCATGTGTATCAATCTGCGCTTGCAAGAGACCCCAGTCCAAGTCTGTAACAGAGTGGCGTTGGAACTCTGCGATACGTTCACCTGTGTGCCACATGCTTCCCTCAAATGCGGGGTATGCACCTTGCTCAGCAGCCAACTCAACTGACTTCTTGACAGCTCCATACTGCACATTCTCAAAAAACTCTTGAATGAACTGTACATCCTCATAAAACTTATCATTCTTGGCTAGCCAGTCATGTAGCCCTTGCACACCAATCCCGATGGTTGCATACCTATGGTTATGCGCCTTACTAGACTCAATAGGGGGATTGGTGAGGTTGATACCTGCGTTTAACACCTCACACAGTAGCCCTGCATGGTAGCGTACATCTTGCATATCGTTCATACGCCCCGCCACAATACTCGCTAAATTACAGGTGTGGGTGTAATTATACGGGTCAAGAACGCTGAAAGATTCATTACAAAGATTGACACAGGGGATCATTCCCTCATGTTTATTTGGATTCATACGGTTTGCCGTGTCTGTGAAGAACACATAAGGCAGCCCTGAGTCGAACATAGTTCGCATAGCTTCTTTTAGTAGCCCTTTGGCACTACGCTTAGTAGCAACCATCAACTCGCCTTTCTCCGCTAGTTGTTCCATAGCTTTGTAGTTGTCTTCAAACTCACTACCCCATGTGGTTGCTAAAGGATAACCTAAATCTTTTGCCTCTTTAGGGCAGAATGTCCAAAAATCATCATTCGCTATAACACGTTCCATGAATAAGTCTGGCACGCAGATTTGTGGGAAAATGTCATGTGCTTTTGAACGCTGATCACCTGTCTCAGCTTGGATTTCTAGGAAATCTTCAATGTCGTTGTGCCAAATAGGTAAAGCCAATGTGAAAGCTCCTGCCCGCTTACCGCCCTGATCCACATAGATAGCAATATCGTTGAAAATCTTAGCGGGTGCGCTGATAGACTTGGCAGAAGATGGTCGCCCATTGATGCTACTCCCAGAAGCACGTAAGTTACCCATGTAGATACCCAGACCACCGCCCATCTTAGAGATACGAGCAGCCTTTTTCCAACCATCCGCTATATTATCTAAGTCATCATCAATAGAGATAATGAAGCAAGACGCTATATTGCCATTTGTACGCAGATTAGATAACCACGGGGTTGCTAAACTAATCTTACGGGTGGATAGCGCCTCATATAGGTCAATAACTTTGCTTAAAGGTTTATCAGCAAAAATGATCATAGCTTCAACCATGAACATCTGTTGGATGCACTCTCCGTCAAGCAGGTATTTACGCTCTGCGGTTAGGGTAGAGCCGTAACTATGCTCTAGGTCTCGTTCTTGCTTGATAAATTTTCCTAATGCGACTAGCTCCTCCGTTGTGTACCTAGATAAAGACGGGTGGCTATAAGGCATACTTGTGAAGAACTCGCTAAACACCTTATTATATGCACCTGTCTCCTTCCACCGCTTCATGGTGTTCAGACGCCCTGCTACAAATACCCAGTCTGTTGCTTCTGGACGAGCAAGAGCCTGTGCTTGGTAGATAATTGAGTCGTGTATTTCGTGGGTGGTTACATTGTCATACACTAAATCCTCAATCTTGCTCTCCAGCTCCAAGCTATTTACATCTAACCCCTCACAAGCCCACTCTATAACTTTCTTAATCTTACTGATCTCATAAGGCTCTTGCGTTCCATTTCGCTTAGTTACTACTACGTTCATTTAAATACCTCCATCAATTCAGAAAACCCACCTATGCACTCACCATCTTTAAAAATCTGAGGCACAGTCCTTGCACCAGTTTTATCAAACATGGCCTTAGCTTCATTATCTTCCAATATATCTCGGTAATCAAACTGCTGTCCTTTTACAGTGAGAAAGTCCACCGCCATCTTACAGTAGGTACAGGCAGGCTTGCCTAAAATTACATACATCTGCTTCTCCTATATCGTCAAAAAAGCCGCCTAACCTATATCAGCATTAAGCGGCCTGTATTATTGCATTATCTCTTGGCTAAATCAATCAGATTCTTGTGTAAATTCTTCTACAACTCTCTGAAAATATTGATCTAGCTCATGTCTGTGGATAACTTCACTATCAAAGCGACAACTATATGTTTTTACAATCGTTTCGTTATCCAGCTCTACTTCCATTGTGCAACGTATCTCTATCATCACCACTGCCTCTTGGTAAGTCTTTTCATAGCGCTCCTGAACTGTGGGTGATCCTCATAGTTGCACCCCTTATCAACCGCCCATTGGGTAGCTGCGTTATTAAGCGCCACTAGGCCACAACATTTACAATACTGCTTGCCTACTCCTTTTAATAATGAGAAAGAGTGTCCCTTCATTTTGTAACTCTCCTTATTACCCCTCTCCGCTAACAACTGCTGAACTTCGCTGTGACTAAGTGTGTATTGTTTACTCATATACCCCCCTAAAACATTACAGCGGGTAAGCCCTGTTAGACACCTACCCGCCCCCTTTAGTGTACATTAAAAGAATCGACCACCACGGTATGTGATAATCGCACGTTTACTATTGCCGTAGGTGATGATATGAGAATTTGACCACGTACTACCGCCAACATTATAGCCCATATCTAATGCACCAGTGACACCTGCGGATGCTACGCCTAATTTTAGGCAAGCAGAATGACTGTGGCCTACATTATAGCGAATACCTAGCTTGGTGAAGGCGCTACTACCACCCTTTGCGCCATTGATACCATGATCACCATGTTGTCCACATTCAATCCCGTCTTTGCCGAACAGACGATAGCTCTCATCTGTCTTTAGAAACTTCACCCGCTGACAATGTTTGTTCAAACTGTTACAAGCATATTCAAATGCATGGAAAGGATAACCATGTTCAGCCATGTGCGTGTAATTAGCTGACTGCAACTGTAAGAAGAACTCAGCGTTAGCGGGGTCGGCTCGATAATCTGCTGTCTGCAACCATTTGGACAAAGCATTATCGTGATTACTCTCCACCACTACCACTTTTGTTTCAGGGTTTCCTTCGGCTAGTGTTGCTAAGAAGTCAGCGATAAGCTGTATCTCCTGTTTCACACTATCACAGCCAAAGTGGTGCTTGATAAAGCGGAAATAGGCTTCCTTGATATTGTGGTGATTACGGGCGGTAAAATCTGCTGTGTCGTGGCAGAATAAATGCTTAGGGCGTAACCGTGTGATCAAGTTGTCGTCCTGTCGAAACCCTAGCGTCATCTTATCGGTGTTGACAGTTAATCCCGTAGACTCACCTAGAACATCGTTATCAGACTTCTCTAAGTGTAAGTCGCCTAAGTTTAACGCTTCGATTGCCACGTCCTCTGTATACCCTGTCGGGGTAAAGTAGGTGGTTAGGTCTTGGATATTCCCAGTTTCCTTCTCAGCGTGTAACTGGCGACACCACCAATCACCACTCTCGTCCACCTCTACGAATAGCGCCCCAATCGCATGGTAAAATTCAGCCTTCTGCCCACTCTTCTTCTGAATATAATTGGGCAGCGTAATAGCGCCTGTTGTGTACAGGAAGCGTGGTAGGTCATGCTTATGGCGTGGTAATGATTCTAGCGCCAACTGTGCATGTGGAATGATGCCTGAATGGTGTGTTACATAATTCTGTAGGCCACTAAACGGGTGTAACGCTGTTGGTAAGATATTTAGCTCACCACAGAACAATAGGTCGTCTGCTAATTCCACAGGCTCATTCAAGATATACTGACGTATGCGTGGGTCATACCACAGGTCGTCAGAGTCCTTTGTCAAGTTTTGGAAGCCGTTGGTGTTGTACGTGAATGTAGACACAATTATTTCAGCGTTGTAGTAGGCAGCAATCACTTGCAAGGTTTCCCACGCAGCGTTGTGTAGCTTCGTGTTATTCTGTGCTGACGTGATAATGTATTTGCCCGCTTCTAGCCGTTGGCGATTGTCATGGGCATTGGTTTCATACCCGCCCACTACGTCCTTGTCTAGCCTGTCATAAAATTCCTTAGCGTAGGCAGATGTTCCTGTAAGCGCATCTCCGATAGTGGACTTCGGGATACCCGTAACTTCGGCTATCTTTCGGATAGACATATTTTGCTGACGTAGGCCAGCTATCTCTAGTAGTTCTTGTTCAGTTAGTCGCATCAAGGAAATCCTCCACTCGTTGTTTTAAATCAGCAGGTAGTAATTCTTGGTTAGCACATTCTTGTAGTAGCTCCTCAGCCAACTTGACACGCTTACCTGTATCCTCAACTTTCCCTGATAACTCCACAAGCTCCCACTGGTCTTGTTGATCAAAATATGGAAATGCAATCTCCCATTTAGGATAGGGTTTTTCGTTAAGAACTGGCTTAACTTTGGCCTTGTCGCAGTTTGCTCTAACTTCATCTTCACTGCGGTAGTAGGTGTTAAGCCAAGTGTTTGCCCAAGCATTCTTGGCTGCGCCTTTACTGCGCCAAGCGTTTTTGCCGCTACTTGCTACAAAGTATTCCCCAGTTTCTTTATTACGAATAGCCCATGCTTCAACAGATAATTTACTAGGTTTATTCAGTTTGCTTACAATACTCATTACGCCTCCTTGATCAAATCAGGTCGTACACGTCCAATCACTTCTAGGAAGCATGGTTCCCGAAAGCGACAACTTTTTAGCGTCTTACCCTTAGTTCCGTGTAAGGTGTCGTCACCATAAAGCACACGGTAGTTGCCCACCTTTTTATACTTCACGTTGGCATAACGCTTCTTCTTAGCATATAGATGCTTGCTTAGCTTAGCTTCTTCTACGGTGCTACAAAACTTAGTGAAGTTGCTGTCGTTTACAATCCGTAGAATTTCCTCTGGGTCATACCCTCTCAGATGCAGCATGTCGCACACTAAGCCAATAGAAACACTGGCTAAGCTCTTTGGCGCAATCTTGCCGAAATCTTCTTTGGCAGACTTTGTTAGAAAATAAAGCTGATCCACTAATTCCTCTAGGTCAATGGTTTCAGGCTCACCTGCTTCTGGTAGACGTGGGAATTGTGTAGCGCCTAATAGGTGGTAGATACCACCAGCCACTACCAATACGTCTCCACATGCGTCTAGGAAGCTATGTTCAAGGCTTCTGCGATTGGCAGCGTATAATTCCTCTGCTTCCTCCAACAGGTAGCCAACTTGCGATTGCATAAGCTGGTCATTCCCGTCTGAACACCCGCTAGGCTTCCCTGCGGTAGTGTTCCATAGAGCTACACGTTCTAGTTCTGTCATTCACCCCCCTCCACCTTCTTCAACGTATCCAAGAACGCTACAATATCCTGAATACTTTGTAGCTGCTTATTATCATGTGACTTAGCCACCTCCAGCACTTTGTCCAACACCGCCTTTAGTTGCTGCTGGGTTTGTTGCAGGCTACGCTGTGTGCGTACAAGCTCCAACGCTGTCTGATTTAACTCTGCTTGAATGTCGCTCATTAGCTATTCTCCCTGTGATAGTCGTAGGCAGCTTGTAGCGCCTTGATTAGTTTTGGAATGTCATCTACATAGATGAGATATTCGTCTGAATCATCTGTGATAGTAACACGAGAATCAGTTAAGTCCACTGCCACAGATTCGGTGTTACCATACTTATCCTTGTAGCAGTATTCTATGGAATCTCCCTTATCTCCGATATCTACATACACACGTCTCATAATTCCCCCTATATGTCCAATTTAAGCCCCCTGAGAGCGTCTAGGGGGCGGTATTACGTTAAAGTAGTAGGGTGGCCTAGAGAAGGCTAGGAAAGGCCATTAAACGCCTAAATCAACGCCTTTTAACAACAATTCCCTAGCACCCTTCTTACGAACATTTTGATTATTACATGGCAATCCATGTTCTGTCAAGATTTTCGTTTGCTTTCCCACAGATAGCTTGCCAAATGCAATCAGCTTCTTCTCCACCACCGCTTCGTCAAAACTAATCTTATGTCGTTCAGCATACGTTTTGATTTTATGGCATTCTTTGCACACTAACGCTATATCATCTTCTGTGATGAACAGCATGTTTTCAAGGAATGATTGCACTTCGTCCATGCTTCGTAGGGAGTGGTTGCCCTTAATGTGATCCACCTGCAATCCATTCTGTACAAACTCCTGATTGCACAGGTAGCACTCCCCGCCCCACACTTCCTTCACCTTCCCTTTTGGGTTCGGATTGGTGATACGCTTACGCTTCTTTTTTAGTAGCTCTAGCTTAATTGGGTAGCGGTTCCACAATGCCTTGCGAATACCGCCACGAATAAACGCCATATAAGCCGACTCACTTTTCCAAATATGTGGGTGGGTTACCCACGGCTCTTTGCTGCTCATATATCATCAAACTCCGCCAGTTCCTTCTCAATGTCCACCTTGTATTGCTTCGGCTCAATCTTAGCAGCACCAGATGATTGAAATTGTTGGCACCACTCACTGACAGGGCAGTAGTCCTTACAACGTCTGTAAGCATCTCCCTCACGCTTCTCAATGAAAAATGTGTCTTTGGGGGATGCGGCTGCTAACTCATCAGCATGGGCTTGAGCCTCGTCTTTCGTGTCGTGCAGACCACCACTCACAGCACGTTTATTCTTATTCTTCATTACAGCAAACTTAGGCGCATCTGCCCACCGTTCCTCTGGCGTACATTCCCGTGGGGTGGGTGCTTCATGTTCCAAGATACGGGTGCGGATAAATTCTTCTGTCTCCTGCTTGTTCATCAGCTTCAATGGCACAACGACAACAGGTGTGTTTGGGTAGCTTGGGTGCTGTGCAGATTCACCTCTGCGCCAATCTTTGCTGTAGACAATGTTCTGTGCAGATTTCACCTTGATACCGTTGTGGTGCATGATATATTTATTCACGCTACCCTGTTGGTTCCAATCATCATCTGCCTCTGGCTTCTTAGCCTTGAAGATAGACGTCACCTTGAAATCCTGTAAGATACCCTCTAGTTTATCGAAGGCATCAATCTGTCCTGATATGCGCCTAGTAGTGCCATCAGGCATCTCAAAGTCCATGAAGTAGCGTTCTTCTACGATATAGCGTTCAGGGTGTTGTCGTAAGGCTAATTCAGCAGTAGCGTGGAAGGACGTTCCTAGTAATGACGCCAGTTGTTCACTGTAATCCGCTTCTAGTTCAGCATGGTGCTTCTGCATAAGCTGAAACATTTGCGGGGGCGTATTCAAGCTGCTAGGGGTGTACTGTGAGTCCCCTTTGCTATACTGGTCTTTTACATAATCTACGATATATAGAATAATGTCAGGCAGGTCATGCTTGTTGTTCATCTTCATATAAATTCTCCTGTGTTCAAACGATGAAAGGGGCAGCATAAGCCACCCCTTGTTAAGCTACTAAGATTTAGTAGTCGTCATCGTCACTTGTGTCAGGCTCAAACGGTGGTTCGTCTAGGTCATCGAACGTAGTGTCAGACTTTGGCTCGTCCTCAAGCTCGAAGTCTAAGCCTAATTCATCGTCCTTGATATGACCTGATGCACCACCTTCGTAGGCAACAAGCTCCTCAACCTTGACAATGGCAAGACTCACTACCAACAGGTCGTCCTCATTACGGTAGCCGAAACACTTGACGCTAACCTTACTGCCGTTACCGATAAGCGTTTTCTTGTCTAACGGCTTACCATCTTCACCTACAACGATTAAGGTGTTACGTTCACCGCTTTTACGGAACTCATTTAAGCTGATTGTAATGCCCACCATACCCTTAGCTTCTGGGTAATCCTTGCTGCTATACTTCAACACTTTCTTCTTGTTCTTGTCCTTATCAACCCTGTATAAGGTCTTATTCAGACGGAACTCGTCCTCAAGTGTCTCAGCGTCTTTAGGTGAAACGAATAAGGTGATTTGGTATTCACGCTCGTCTTTCGATTGATATTTCAAACGTGGCTTATGCACGCTGGCGTAGTAGGCAATAGCACCCTTAATGTAAAGGTACTCAAACTTGCCATCTTGAACTAATTTCACTGCCATAAGGTATATACCTCCTTTGTTGTTACAAAAATTATCAGGGTGTTTGCCCCAATTATCGAAATCTTAGCACCTAGTAAATGTGGTGTCAAGTGCTAAATTAAATCTTTCTACGCAATTCAGCCAATTTCTTATGGTGATACCGAAACGCATGGTAATTGTAATCGGCAATCCATTCCTCACCATCACGATACATCTTAGTAGCTACCTCTTTAGCCATTGTATTATACTGTGGGTGATATTTAAAGGACTTTAGCGGATAAAATACATATCGCACTAAGCGTACATTCTTGTAAAATTCCTCTACATCATACCCTACAGCTACAATTTTCCTAGTGTACTTGAATATCCAGTTGGGAGCAAATACTGGTTTATGGTAGTAACCTAGATTAGCACCTGCCTTGCGTAATTCAGCCTTGTACTTCCTACGCTTGGCATAGACAAACTTTTCTTCCTTTATATCCCAGTAGGCGTAGAAGCTGCGGTACAGGTTGTCACCAAACCCGAAATCTTTATTGAATGTTACCCTACTTTCATCTTCAAAGCAATCAGTAATTTCACGCATACCTGTTGGAATAGCCATTCCCTCGATACGCCACAACTTGTCTTGATCATAGCTACTGTATTGCAGCATGTAATTCAATGACCGATTCATTTCTTGGTGTGTCACCACATAAGGAAACCTACGGGTTGGTGCGCCATTGATGCTTAAAGCCCCGAATGTTGGGTCTTGGTGCTTAAACATGTGGCATCTCACTGGCTGAAACTGTGATACCCTTGTCCAACGATCTGATTTACGCATAGCATTGTAATCTTCTGTTGAACGAATATCCCACGTTTCCTCAAATGCACTGAACGGGTCATGGTCAACATTGACGTATGGGATCAGGTTATTCTGATTCTCTAAATCCCATTGACCAATCATCTCTGACATTTCCCGTGAGATATAGCTGCTTATATGTCGTAGCGGCACCTTCCCTAATATCGAATACTTTTCAGCATACGTCTCCCGTGGCGGCTTACGATTTTCTGTCATAGCCGCTAGGTGTTCGTCTGAATATAATTCCTCTAATGTCTTTTTAGCCACTGTGTCCTCCTGTTAATGACATTCACGCCAGTTTGTACCAATCATAGCTTCTCCAGCGAATGCTACACGCATACTAAGGTGTATCCCTGCCTCACCTATTGCCTTCTCTAAATAATCGCTTATAGGGCTTGTCAGGGCGTTATTATCGTCTGTATGCACTAAGCTCTTATCCACCTTAAACTGGTATTCGTCATGGTAGTGTTGCATTTGGGCACATTTGCCTTCCCATGTATCGCTATCAAATGGCTTGAACAATAGCCCATCTTTCTCTAGCTTACGATCAAGAATGATAGCAGCCCACTTCATCAGAATAATACCTGCGCTTTGGAATAAGGCATTTAGCAAAGAATGCTTAGAACGTGTATTCACCTTACGCCCGTCAATCCCTTTAAGGAATGTCTTACCATTCTTATCCCAAAACATTTCCACTCTAGCTTTCAGTTCGTGTAATGCAGGGGTGGACTCCCAAAATTCCTTGAACACACGTTCAGCTTCTTGCTTAGTACAACCTAACATGGATTGCAGCTTAGCTACTTGTGCGCCATATAAGCAATTACCTGTCAGACCATATGGCGTATAGAAGTTGCCTGTTTCTGTTTCGATACACACCACTAGGTCAACTTTACCAGTGTTCTTAATAGATAGCACCTTTGTACCACCCCCATCTAATCGCGTACCAACTTCTAGGTGTTGTGTTTCAACAGCAGCTTCATTCACCAACCAACGGTGGTCAGCCGAAGCCCTGATAACACCTCTGCTAGTAGTGACCTCCCAAATCTCACGCTCGAAGTAGGGCGTCTTATTAGTGACAAGAGTGCGTTGGCTATCACCAAGCAAACTGTTCCAACCCCACACATAATCCCCAACTTGTATCTTGTCAATCTTGACATTACCCCCGTCACACATCACTAACGTATCAGGTGTTACACAGGCGTACCCAATCGCCTTAGCATCATCACGACTAATTCCTAAACTCTTAGCCCTTACCGTATGAATATCATTCGGCTTCTCTGCAATCAGTGTCTTAGCCAATGCAATCCCGTCTGTGTATGGATAGCAGTAGTGGCCTTGTACACGTCCCTCTAATGAAGCAGCGTCACAGCCGATCTGGTAGAAGCCTTCTCCACAGCCGAATAGCTCACGAATTTCAGCGCCATAAATGCTAGATGGACGTGGGATATTCACGCAGCCACGGTGCTTAAAGCGATACGTGTTAGTTCCTGTCACCACAGCGCCCGTTGGGATACGTGAGTCAATATCCAAGCGTGGGTGCGTCATTAAGCCTGTTCCATTCGGGCTAAGCAGCATGTTTCTACGGTGACGGTAGGTTAGCCACTGTACCACCTTCTCCACCCATGCCACTTGCTTACCTAAGCGTAGTAAGTTGGGGCAGATAGTTTTCTCTTGGTCAATCGTATATTTAGGTGACGTTAGTACATAGACAGGACGCTTTATGTTAGCTTCCATTAGCTTCGTGTACAGGTCTTGCACAGACTTCACCTTATGCTCTGCTAATCGGTATTCCTTAAAGTGAGATTTAGCTGTTTCTTGGCAATAGCGCAAGACAGCTTCTTTGTACTTGCCAAAGCCCACTTTAATCTTAGTGCCTGATTTAAGCGTTAAGTCTCGGCTACCCCACACTGTTGGTGTCCACCCTAAATGGACTAAGTATTGCTTCATCTGCTTTTGATCAGATAGCGTCATAGGGGCATGTGTAACTAATGGCTCTGTACTAACATGTGGCAGCACCATTGTCTGTCCATACGCCTTAACAATCCAATCACCATACTCGTCCTGTTCACATTCAGCATTGTGATTGGCTACCCAATTCTCCATGTGCTTAGTCAAAGTTCCATCTTGCTTAACCTGTCTAGCGGGTAGCGTATACTTAGCAGCGTTAGTTTTAGCCAACTTCACCTTTGGTAATAGCGGCTCAACATCACGCTCGATTGTATCTAGCTTCTCGTTTAGGTCATCTAATGCCGCCTGTGCTTTCTGTCGGTCAAAGTGGAAGCCAATATGCTCCTGACGCACAACAATCTCGTTGATTGCCTGCTCCATACTAAAGGCTTTGGCGTGATCCCAGTCACCCCATTCTTTCCACAAGGCTTCTGCAATAGCCACGTTCACCTTAACGTCTTGCTCACAGTAGTCTAGCATGTCCTCACTATATTCAGCCCACGCTTCCTCATTTTCTTCACCATATGTTCCCTTTAGGATACCTAAGCGAATACCCCACGCTTTCAGGCTGTGGCCACCTAAACGATCTGGCTGTAGGTATTGGCTCATAATCAGCGTATCTACCACTTCCATCGTGTGACCACCAACCCAACACTTCTTGTAATCATACTCGTTAATGAAGTAGTCGATACCAAAGTATAGCTTCAGCACCATTAAGTCATAGCTGATGATATTATGGCCTGTCAATGATTCTGCACAGGCCAATAGGGATTTGATCTTGTCAAGTTCATGTGGCCGCAACTTCACTGTCGCACCTGTCACCTCATCAATAAATACAGCGCACCATACGCTGAATGTATCTTTTAGCTTAAACGGCACTGACAGGTAGTTGATCGAGGTGTGGTCAAGCAGACCACTAGCCTCTAGGTCGAATACCCAACGTCTTTTTTGCATTAGCCCCCCTAGTATTTAAAATCGTCTGGGTTTTCATCATTGAACGCACCTAGTTCCTCAAACATTTTCAGATCACCTTCTGTGTTAATGTCGTCTGGGTTACGTCCAACTTCAAACTCACCTGTTTCGTTGTTATAGTACCAAAACCCTGCTGTGCCAGTCAAGCCTGTGCGTCTAGCCTTACTTTGCACAACCTTAGTGGTATTTTGGATGATAGGGTCGTCATTATACTTATCACGCATCAATAGCCAAATGTTCATAGCCGTCTGAAAGATTGAGCCAGAACCTTTCATATCTTCTTCTGATATTTCAGCGCCACGGCTATTCGCCTTACTGTTGTTTGAGTTCTTACGCACATGGACGACATTAAAGGCTGCAATTTGTTCCCGTTTTACAAACCTTAGATACCACGCATTGAAATTATCCACTGCATCGTTGCTTTGCCCGCTTAGAGCTAATGTTACCGGGTCTAGTATAATAATCTTACAGCCATCAACTTTCACTAGGTATTCAATCTTACGCTTCAATTCATCGTCCATGATAGCTGATTGGTGATCTAGGATAGTGTAGCGATCCTCCCCTTTTTCATTCTTACCTAGCTCATTTAGCATTTTATCTTTGACGTCATCTGTCAACAACTCCAGCTTTTCCTCGTCATACATATTCGCCAGCTTTTGTCCTAGATGTAGGCTAAGCAAGTTTTCACCAAGTTCCCCTAAATCACTCTCAAGGCTAATAATGCCAACCTTATAAGGCGCATTAAATATCCAAAAGTAGGTAAAGGCGTTTAATAGGCTAGTCTTGCCAATCGAACTGGCGGCAGCCAAGAGTGTAATTTCTCCCAGCGCAGGCCCACCTCGTAACTTCTCTTGTAGTTGCTTGGCAAATGGTGGCAAAGGTATTTTAACAGACTTAGCTCTGGCTACAATGGCGTCCCATAGCTTAGAGTCACTACTACTAACAACACCCGCAGGTGTCTTATGTTCAGCTTTGAAGAAAGCACCTTTAAATTCTTCTACTTTGTCCTTGACAAGATATTCATTAACGTCTTTCTCATTCGGCTTCCACATACGACCCTGATTAGGGCGTAGTAGCTTCATGGCAGCTTCCGCTGATTCCTTGCCAACATTATCATTATCCAACATGAAAATAACCGTCTCGAACGATGTCACGTAATCGAAGTTATCTTGTATTTGTTTTACAAGGCTACCCTCCCCATTTGTAGGGGACACGCATGGCGTCATGTATTTGGCGCTACGAAGCATTTGAAATGCTGACATAGCATCTTCCTCACCGCCCGCAATTACAAGGTATTTACCGCCTTTAGGAAATAACGTCTGCCCAAATAGTTGTTCCTTGCGGGATTTCTTGCCAACAGACCAAAAGGCTTTCTCTAGGCAATTACGCACCTTATATCGTGTCAATTCCCCATTCATGTTGTAACAAGGGTAGAAGCGGTTGAGTACACGCCCATCTGTGTCTAGCTCAGAGCGAACGCCATAAAATTCGCTAGTGACTTTATTCACCTTGCGTTCACGCCAACCACGCATAGGTAGTTTGCGTATCTCCTCTAGCTTCTCTGTGTTGATTTGTTCAATCTCTTCAATATCCACAGGCTCAATGTCACTCACCTCCTCTGGTCGAATATACTTAGCACAGGCATAGCAGTAGCCATCAATTACATCAGAACCCTGATAATCTTTCTGGTACAAACTAGCCCCATCACTACTGCCACATTTAGCGTGGGGTTGGTGATTGCTAATCATAACCCCGTCCAATTGTTTGATCTCATTTAACTGTAAATCGGTTAATACCTTCTCCATTATTCCTCCTATATACCCCTAAACATACCTACTCGTGTCTAATTGGCATACAAGATAAACCATTTGCGAGAAATGTTCAAGTAGAATTATGTCAAATATCATTTTAACCAACGCACGAAAAGAGCAATTCCTAAAATTACTTAGTGCCACAGGTAGCCCCACCACTGCGGCTGCACAGCTAGGCATGTCCTACACTACTGTCAGAAACTACATTAGCAAAGACCCTTTATTCAAGGAACAGTTTGAAATAGCTAGGGCTATGTATCAGGCATCCCTAGAACAAGCAGCGCATGAACGTGCTGTGAAGGGTGTCAAGAAGAAGATATATTATCAGGGGGAGGAAATAGGGGAAGAGACAGTGTTCTCTGACAGACTATTAGAAACCTTACTCAAAGCTAACGACCCTGACAAATACGGCAAGGGTGGTAGCACACACAATACTCTTGTGATCGGGAATGAGGAATCTACCTTAGCAGCATTAGGGAAGTTTCTAGGGGTGGACTTAGATAAGAAAGAGAAGCCCGTAGAGGACGTACAAGACGATATTATTGATGGGGAATACACTGACACCAGTGAATAAAAATATAGCCCTTAATCGGCTTGTTTAAGGGCTTAAATGGGATATTTAAAGGATAGCTTGGACAGCTTTTAGACGTTCAGCTTCTTCTTGTGTCAAATTGAAGCCCTCTCCGCTTTTAGCAGCTCTGTCGAAAGCATCTATCACACTTCTTAGCGCATGTCTTAGTTTAATGTTCTCAAGACGTAACACCTCGTATTCGTAGGCTGCTTCTGCTAACGATTGCTTAAACTTGCTCATGCTATCTATTCCTACTTGGTCTACTACCAAACCACCACAATACAGCAGCCATTGTGAGGAACATAATGTCATCAATGATCTGCTTGTACAATCCCATCACGAAGTCTTGCTCAAGGGCGCTAAAGCCGCCTACAAGCATAGAAATGTTCAGGGCTATGTATGTGGCTAGGCCAAGCACGTAGACGGTGATAATAGGCCGCATAAGCCCTCTGATAGCGTCTACGATAACAATGCCAGTGTTCTTCAAGCCTTGTGTTAAGGATTCTTTGAAAGCACCTGTTTCAGCAATATCACGCTCAATAGCACCCTCTGCCTCTGCACGTTGTATCCCCTTATCAGCCATTTGCACTTCGTGGCTAAATTGTTGGGAAGATTCACGCAAGCCTAATTCAGCCATACGATGTTCGTGATCCATCTCAATAGCTTTCTGCTTACGCTCTTGGGCTGACTTAAAGATGGAGGCGATAGCACCTACAATCCCACCCAAAGCACCCCCGCCTAATATATCAATTATAGCGTCCATAATCTCGCACCTCTAATGTGAATGAATTTGTGCCAATTTCTTGGCGTAGTTTGTTCATAGCTATTTGTGACTGCAATACAGCAGGCTTGTTGGCTAAGTAGCCTGCTTCCATGCCGACAAGAATGCAACCCTGTATCTGTGACGTGACATTACCTGTGTGGATCAATATGCCTGAACGATAAGGCACGTTAGTGATATGATAGACACGTTGCCACTTACCGCTACCACTTCGGGGTAGGTAGTTGACAGAATAATCACCCGTGGGTATGCAAGATACGTTTGGGGCGTTATTACGGTCAGCTAGTTCTAGCGTATGTAGCAGGATGTTGCCTACTATCAGGACACCTCTTGTGTGGGTGTCGGCATATTCGTAGCGATACAACGTGGCTTTCATCACTTCCACCATTTCATTCGTTTGCGTACATTATCAACAAACCTAGCACCATACTTGTCAGTGTGTAGCTTGCTGTGTTCTAGTTGGGCTAGGTAGTGTTCAGGATCACTCTTGTATGTAGCACCACGGGCATAGGCGAAGGGTTCCTCAAACCTAGTGTAAGCTGGCACAAAAGTGTTCAGTAGCGGGTCTACAAGGATTGCTAGGGATAGCGCATAGAACAAGGGTAAGCCTAGTAGCCAAGCAAGAGTGGCGACAATAGCTGTCACAATGTACCAAAACAGCACATGCACCTCTTCATGCTTCT
>JTFN01003144.1_pt1 | contig 18754 bp, 17 predicted proteins | sample 235401 | NCBI WGS metagenome assembly JTFN01 (sample SAMN03067589, study PRJNA260952) | activated sludge metagenome | biome: Sludge; feature: Wastewater; isolation source: CETP activated sludge from augmented bioreactor treating industrial... | place: India:Gujarat | collected 2013-04 | reverse complement strand
TTTTTTTATATCATTCGTGCATAAAGCACTATTGAAGGAGAATAATATGGATGTAACAGCATTGAGTTTGGATACCCTATGGGTATTGCTTGGCGCAGCGTTGGTTTTCTTTATGCAAGCCGGATTTGCTATGGTAGAAACAGGGTTTACCAGGGCTAAAAATGCCGGAAATATCATAATGAAAAATCTTATGGATTTTGCATGTGGATCAGTTGTTTTTTGGTTCATTGGTTATGGTATCATGTATGGTAGTGCAAATGGATTCTGGGGTGGATTAGATTTCTTTAGTCTCAAATTGACTTCAGAGAGTATGGCTGGCAATATTCCTACTTGGACTCATCTTATTTTTAATACTGTATTTTGTGCAACAGCTGCTACTATTGTTTCTGGAGCTATGGCTGAGAGAACAAAATTTAAATCATATTTGATTTATTCAATTGTCATTAGTGCAATTATTTATCCTATTGAAGGTCACTGGATATGGGGTGGTGGATGGTTATCTAACCTAAGTATTGCTGGATGGACTGGTTTCCATGATTATGCAGGTTCTACTGCAGTTCATATGACTGGTGGTATTGCTGCTTTGGTTGGAGCTGCTGTTCTTGGTCCTCGTATTGGTAAATATGACAAAAATGGAAAGTCTAAAGCTATTCCAGCACATTCTATTACACTTGGAGCCTTAGGTGTATTTATTTTGTGGTTTGGTTGGTTTGGATTTAACCCAGCTTCTAGTTATGGTCTTTCTAGTGTAGATAATGCACTTGATGTTTCAAATGTATTTATGACAACAAATATTGCAGCTGCTTGTGCAACTGTTGTTACAATGATTGTTACTTGGTTCCGTTATGGAAAACCAGATGTTTCAATGACCTTAAATGGTTCTTTAGCTGGTTTAGTTGCAATTACTGCTTGTTGTTCTGCAATTGATCCTTGGGCAGCCGCTATTGTAGGTGCTGTTGCAGGTGTAATCGTTGTTTTTGGTGTTGAATTTATTGATAAAGTACTAAAAATTGATGATCCTGTAGGTGCTGTAGCCGTTCACGGACTTAATGGTATTTGGGGAACATTAGCTGTTGGTTTATTTGGTCGTGAAGGTGGATTACTTCTTGGACAGGGTGCTGGTCGTTTCTTAGTTCAATTAGTTGGTGTTCTTTCTGTTGCTGCTTTTGTTGCTGCTACAATGTTTGTTTTGTTTATAATTATCAAAAAAACAGTTGGACTTCGTGTAAGTGCTGAAGAAGAAGTTATTGGTCTTGATGTTATGGAACATGGTTTATCTTCTGCATATGCTGACTTTATGCCAACAACTATTGGTAATGGAATGGATGATGATGAAAGTCCTGTTGCTCCTGGAAGTGTTGAACCTCAGGTTGCTGTTCCTGTAACAGAAGTTACTACAAATGATGGTCATAAAATTTCTAAAGTTGTAGTTGTTTGTCGTCAAGATAGATTTACACGGCTTAAGAATGCTATGAACTCTATAGGTGTAAGTGGTATGACAGTTATGAATGTTATGGGTTGTGGACTTCAGAAAGGTGCAAGCGAATATTATCGTGGTGTTCCTTTAGAAATTAATTTACTACCTAAACTAAAAGTAGAAATTGTTGTATCAAAAGTTCCTGTAGATACTGTTATTGCAGCTGCAAAACAGGCTCTTTATACCGGCCATATCGGTGACGGAAAAATATTTGTTTACAATGTAGAAAACGTTGTAAAAGTTCGAACTGGTGAACAAGGTTATGATGCTTTGCAATACTAGAACGAAAAATTAATTTGAGGGTTTTTGACGGTCTGTTTCCTCTCCCGGGAAAGTTTTACTAACAGGCCGTCTTTTTTATTTTAAATTTGTTTTTTTGAATAGAATTTTTATATTATTTATTATAAAATACTAATGAAAAATAAGTGATAAGCAATAGACGGAGGAAAAAATGGGATATACCGAAAATGAAGTTTTAGAGTTTATAAATGATAATGATGTAAAATTTATAAAACTCATGTTTTGTGATTTATTTGGTGTTCTTAAAACTGTTTCGATTATGCCCGAAGAAATCTCGCGTGCTTTAGATTGCGGGATTTCATTTGATGCAACAGGCATTCCTGGTTTTACAAATTCTGTAGAAAGTGATTTATTTTTAAAACCAGATGTAAATACTATGACTATTTTACCGTGGCGCCCACAAAGAGGTCGTGTTTTACGGTTTTATGCAAATGTTTATTATCCAGATGGGACACCTTGTGTAGGTGGAACTCGGCAATTATTAATGCGTACCGAAAAAAAATTAACAGATCTTGGCTATTCGTGTAGAGTTGGTACAGAATGTGAGTTTTATCTCTTTGAAAATGACGAAAATGGTTTTCCAACGCGTATACCTCATGATAATGCTACATATTGTGATGCTGCTCCGTTAGATAAAGGTGAGAATGTTCGCCGAGAAATTTGTCTCACGCTTGAGCAAATGAAAATTAGACCTGAAACATCACACCATGAGTCTGGCCCTGGGCAACATGAAATTGATTTTAGGCATGCTCCTATATTAGAAGCTGCAGATAATCTGTCGACTTTTAAGAATGTTGTCAAAATAATTGCAGTCAAAAATGGACTTTTTGCTTCTTTTATGCCAAAACCACTTGATGGTAGTGAACTGGCAAATGGTATAACAGCTGCAGGCAGTGGATTACATATAAATCTTAGTTTACATAAAACGGGCGAAAAGACATTAGCATTAGATAGTTGGGAGTCGCAAGCTTTTATTGCTGGAATTTTAACACATATTAGAGAAATTACTGCCTTTTTAAACCCGTATACAAATTCTTATAGTCGATTTGGAAAATGTGAAGCTCCTCGTTTTATTAGTTGGTCTCACCAAAATAGATCACAGTTAATACGTATTCCTGCAGCAAAAGATGAATATATTCGTTTTGAGTTACGCTCGCCTGATCCTTCATGTAGTCAATATTTAGCCCTTGCTCTTATTTTAGAAGCAGGTATTGATGGTATTGCTAATAAAATGAAATTACAGCCAGAGATAAATAAAAACTTATATGATGAAGATATAGATACTTCTGAACTTGATGTTCTTCCTGAAACATTAGGGGAAGCATTAAATGTTGCAGAAAAATCTGAGTTTATAGCTTCTGTTCTTCCAAAAGAGTTAATTTCTTTATATATAGAATCTAAACGTAGTAATCCTATAGGAGCCTTTGAAGTTTTATAATGACTAGTGTACTACTTGTTTCTAATACAAATACTACTCTCCAATTGTTATCGTCGTTTATGACAGAGCAGTCTATATCTAGACTTGTTACTTCGACTGATGGAGCAAGCGCTCGACGGGAGATTTTAGATACAGATTTTGATCTAATAATAATCGATAGCCCTCTAAAAGATGAATTAGGAGTTAACTTTGCTTTAGACGCTGCTGATAAAACAACTAGTGGTATAATTTATGTTACAAAGTATGAAAATCTATACGATGCAAACGAAGAATTAGAAGATGGAGGAGTATTTGTACTTCCTAAACCTATAAGTCCAGAGCTCTTTTATCAAGCCATTAGGCTTTTAACAGCTAGTCGTCGACGGGTTCTTAAATTAGAAGAAGAAAATAATAAATTACAAAATAAAATTGAAGAAATAAAACTTGTAAATCGTGCTAAATGTGTTCTTATTCAATACTTAAGCATGAGTGAAGATCAAGCACACAGACACATTGAAAAACAAGCTATGGATTTGCGTGTTTCACGAAAAAAAGTCGCTGAACGTATTCTCATTCGCTACGAATCTTAGTTAATGTAATGCAGCATTTTGTAAAAATGCTGTCGAGAAAGTTCGTAGAACTTTCTCACCACTCCAATATTTTATCAAAAAACTGTTTTACGATAGGGTTTTTTGCATCTGTAAAGATTTGTTCGCTATCACCATATTCAATGAGATTAGAAGAACCTGCTTTTACTTCGGGGTTATTAATGTCAACTAAAAAGGCTGTTTTCTCGCATGCTTTTCGAGCAAATCCCATATGGTGTGTTACAACCATAAAATTTAGTCCATTATCATGCAATTCTTTTATCATATCTAATACTTCGCCAGTATACTCTGGGTCAAGAGCAGATGTTGGTTCATCTAAAAAAAGCAATTCAGGATTTGGAGCGACCGCACGAGCAATAGCTATGCGTTGTTGTTGGCCTCCAGAAAGTTGAGCAGGTAATTTTTGTGCATCATCTAGTAATCCAAATCTGCGTAAAAGATTTTCTGCGCTTTCTCTTGCTTGTTCTTTAGTATAGCCATGTACTTTTTCGAGAGGAATAGTAATATTTTCAAATCCAGTCCAGTGTTTAAAAAGACCGTTTTGCTGAAATACAAATCCTGTTTTATTTGTTCCGCAGTCATAAGTTCCAGAGGTTGGTTTTATAAGTCCTGCTAAAATACGCAAAAGGGTGGATTTTCCGCCACCAGAAGGGCCTATTATAGCAAGGGTCGATACTTTTTCATTAAAATTTATGTGAGAAAGTACGTTTTTTGTGCTCCCATCTGGAGCAATAAAGTCATGGGATAAATCTTGTAAATTAATGTTCATAGCTAAACTTCTTTTCTAGTGCTTTACCTACTAGTGAAAGTGGCAATGTGAGAATGAGATATAAAATTCCTAAAAATAAATACGCTTCAAAGAGTCTAAAATTTAATGATGAAATTTCTCTTATTGTTTGGGTTAGTTCTATTACAGCTATAATAGAGAGAAGGGAAGAGTCTTTTATTATTGAAGAAAATTGACCAACAAGTGGTGGCAGTGTTCGAGCTGTCATTTGTGGTAATATTACAAGAAAAATTGTTTGCCATTTTGTAAAACCGACTGCTTGAGCTGCTTCTAGCTGAGTTTGTTCTAAATCTTCAAACCCGGCTCTAACAATTTCAGCTATATAAGCTCCTTCAAAAACTGAAAGAATAAGTACACCCGAAACAAAACGATTGTTTACACCCCATGCAGTACCAATAATATAAAAAAATAGATATATCTGCATAATGAGTGGTGTTCCACGTATAAATTGTATATAAATAGTTGAAAGGTATTTCAGTACTAAAATTTTGCATTTTTGCATGAGAGCAGCTAAAATACCTATTGCTAAACTTAGTAATAGCGAACAGATGCTTATACCAATTGTCATTCCAAACCCAATTAAAATTCTGCTCGAGAAATCGTTAATAAAACTAAAATCAAAAGAAACACCAAGTTGCCACACAGAAAACCACACTAAAGCAACAACTATTGTTGTTGCTAAAAGTGCATTAAAAAGGTAGGCTACGGTATTTTTTTTTGTAAAAATATTCATAGCAAATCCTTGTTAATAATTAATTTAAATCAAAAAACCACTTAAAACCAAGTTCATCAAAAGCCTTTTTTTCTTCTGCTAGGTATTTTTGACTAAGGGTATCAAATCCCCCTTCTTGTGTAAATTTTGGAATAAAAGCATTTATTTGATTGAGTAATTCTGTGTTACCTTTTTTGACGGCAACGCCCCACATTTCTTTATCTTGAAAAGGAACAAAAACAGCCGCAGTTGTATCTTTATTTGCTTGCCAGTTTCTATAAATTGTTAGTTGATCGTAGAAGAATGCATCTGCTTTTCCTTGGGCTACTTCTGTAACACAAGCGCTTTCGTCTGCGAGAGCTATAATAGTTGCATTTGTCATTTCTCGTTTTGCATAAATAAATCCAGTAGATCCAGTTTTTACTGCAATTTTTATACCTTTTTGGTTTAGATCTTCTGCTTTTGTAATTCCTGAGTTTTTGTTTACAAGAATTCCTAAAAGAGAGTTTGCATATGGTGTAGAAAAATCAACTACTTTAGAGCGATCTTCTGTAATGGTCATGCTTGAAACAATCATATCAACTTTACCAGTTTGTAAACTAGGTATAAGTCCATCCCATTGTGTATTAAGGATGGTAACTTTGCGGCCTATAGATTCCCCAAAAGCTTTTGCAAAATCTACGCTGATTCCAGAAGGGGCACCAGCAGAATCTTTCGTTTCAAAAGGGGGATATGCCAATTCCATGGCAACAACAAGAGGGTCTTGTGCTTCCATTTGCATGCTTGTTTCTTCGGCACTTTTTTTTGTACATGACAAAAGTATTGATACAGATGAGATAATTGCTAAAAAAGTAATTACTCTTTTTGCTTTCCGATTAATTTTCATTTTTCACTCCTTACTATAATGATACTACAAAAATAGGTTTAAAACATTTTACTATTTATTCAAATGTTATATTAAAAGTAATAGCAAAATGTGATAAAGTAAAGGCTGAAAAAGAAGAATTTAATTAATATCTAGAATTTTCCCTTCATTTTGCATGAGTTCTGCAAATATCATTGCTGCTTCACCTACAAGCTCCTTGCATGGACGTTTTTTGTAGTATTCTTTTGTTCTGGCAGCTGGTTGCGGATTATCAGGATCAAGGGAGGCTTTTTTAGGTGCGAGTCCTAGTAATTCGCGGCAAATTATAGAATCTCCTCCACTTCGTTTTGCATAAATTTTTGCTAAATTTTGTATTCGAGCGTAGTGTGCTGTTTTATCTTGTGGATTTTTGTCTGTGTAACCATATTTTAAACCTGCACACATAAACATACCTGTACAGGCTCCGCAAACTTCTCGTAGTCGTCCCATTCCTCCGCCAAAAGAGGAGGCTATCATTTGAGCTGTATGTGTGTTGATGTTTAATTCATCTGAAAATGTGCATAAGACAGCTTGGGAGCAATTCATACCTGTAGTAAAATATTGCATTGCTATTTCGCGATATTCTTCGGGTTTCTTCATTTTGTTATCCTTAATGTAAAATTTTTTATGTTTTATCTGTAGGAAAATCTAAAAAATAATTGAGTTTTTCTTCTAAAAAATTTTGGACTTGGAGGTCTGCGTTCCCACTCACGCCACTATAAATGACAATTCCTGCTTGTAATAAATATTCTTTTGCTCTTTGTCCTATGCCACCGCATAAAAGGCTATCGATTTTATAATTAATTAAAAAGTTAATAAGAGCTTTGTGTTCAGCATTTTCGGTCTGAATACATTCAGATGACTCTATTTTTCCATTTCGAATAGTATAAAACTTAAAAGATTTAGTTATGCCAAATTGTTGAAAAATCATGTTGTTTTTGCATGGAACAGCGAGTTTCATATCAAAAGAGTTGTCTTCTGCTGAATTTGGTATAATAGACTGTGATAATTTATGACAAAATCTACCTTGGCATTCCATATAATTACCGCCAACGATTTCAAGTATTCGGCTTTCAACAATGCTTTTTGCAATTTTATTTCGGGCACTTGTATACATGGCAGTAATGGTTGTTCGTGCAACATCCATTTGTGTCGCACATTCTTCTTGTGTGAGGTTTTTATAATCAATAAGACGTATAGTTTCGTATTCGTCGACGGTCATTGTAATGCGCTCTTGTACGTCATTGACAGATACAAAACATGTATTTTTGTTTACATTTCGTAGAGTTATTTTTTGTTGTGGATACAGGCATGTGCATCTTGGAAGTTGACCAACACGGCGTGATTTTTTAGGCCTAGACATAGATACTTAAATGTACCCCAATTATTGACATAAGTCAATAACTGGGGCTTTTCAATTAATTATCCACAGGATAAATAAAATTTCGAACTCTGTCTAGAGAACCTGGAATACCGACAAAATAAATTATATCATTTACTTCTATCACAGCATATGGACCTGGTGAAACGATTGTTTGTGTATCACGTTTTATTGCTACAATAGTTGCTGATGTATTTTGCCAAAATGCTAACTCAGAAATTGTTTTCCCTATATAAGGGGTCTCTGTTGTAATTTCAAGTTTATAAGGTGAAAAAGGGTTTATATAACGATAATGTTCGATGCGAGACATCAGTTCATCGAGCTGTGTTCGAAATTCAAGCATATCAGATTGTTGTCTCGCCATACAATTAATCATATTATCTTCGAGCTCACCTATGCTTGTAATCTCATTCATTTGATTAACAAAATTTTCTGCTTTTTCACTTGAGAGTATAACAACTCCTGCGCCTTTTTTGCTTGCAACAATTCCTAAATCATTAAGGACTACAATGGCTCTTCTTGCTGTTTCTGGAGAAACACCATAACTACCTGCTAGAGAAGATCGCGCATAGAGTTTATCACCGTTTTTATATACCCCCTCGACAATTTTAGATGCAATATCAAAAGCTATTTTTTGATATCGTGGAGGTGTTGTTACACTTTTTTTTTCTTTAGTTTTATCCAATTTTATAAACCAATATTACAATGCTAAGAAATAGAAGCTAAAACTGCTGCTTTTGTAATAATTCCTTTTAAATGTTTTTCTTCGTCAATAACCGCTATAGGATACTGTGTTTTTGCTGCTACTGACAATAGGTCAGAAACTTGAGTTTCTGGTTCTGTTGTTAATAAATCGGTAATGAGAGCTTGTTCTAATGTCATTTCTTTATCTTTCATTTTTAACGCATTTTCTATAGGTAATATTCCAATAAGTTCCATTTTTTTGCTAATAACATACGCTGTAGAAACCCCTTGATTTTTCATTTGCTTTAATGCATTAATTGGACCGTCAAAAGAATGAATTATGCAACCTGGTTTTACCATGATATTTTCTGCTGTAAAAACTTGTGATTTATCGGCACTGTCAATAAACTCTTTTACATACTCATTTGCAGGGTTTGTAGCCATTTCCTCGGGTGTTGCAGTTTGTATTATTTCTCCGTCTTTCATTATAGAAACGGTATTTCCAAGTTTAAATGCTTCGTTTATGTCATGAGTAATAAAAACAACTGTTTTATTAAGTTTTTCTTGTAATGATAAAAGCTCAAACTGCATATCGTTTCTTACAAGGGGATCTAGGGCAGAAAAAGGTTCATCCATGAGCAAAACATCAGGATCCGTTGCAAGAGCTCTGGCAATACCGACTCTTTGTTTCATACCACCTGAAAGAGATGTGATTTGTTCATTTTCCCATCCTTTTAAACCAACCATCTCAATATATTTCATGGCTTTTTCATTGCGTTCGTTTTTGTTCATTCCTTTTATTTCGAGCCCGTAGCAAACATTATCAAGTACATTACGGTGATCCATCAAACCAAAATTTTGAAAAATCATAGCAATTTTGCTTCTTCTAAATTCTTGCATTTGTGCTGTATCATAACTTTCTATATTGTCTCCCTCAAAATATATTGCTCCAGAGGTAGGTTTATTAAGTCCATTTAGACAGCGAATAACAGTTGATTTACCAGAGCCAGAAAGTCCTATAAGTACATAGATTTCCCCACGATGAACTTCGAAGGAAACGTCATTAACAGCGACAGTTGTTCCTGCTTTTTTTTGAATTGCTTCTTTAGATTCTTTGCTTAGCAACATTTTTGTTGCGTGAGTTTTATTTCCACCAAAAAGTTTATATAAGTTTTTTACTCGTATTATTATATCATTTGAATCGATTATATCGCTCATTATTTAGCTCCTGTTGTAGAATTTATATCATTTTTCTTAAAAGCTGCCTGTGTTAGGCGATCTATAATAATAGCAATAATAACGATTGCAATACCTGCGGCAAATCCACGACCACTTTCGAGTCTATTAATGCCCTTAATAACTTCTGATCCAAGTCCTGTTGCTCCAATCATTGAACAAGTAACTACCATCGAAATAGCCATCATAATTGTTTGATTTATACCTGTCATAATGGTTGGCATTGCTTGTGGAATTTGAACCTTTACAAGAGTTTGCCATTTTGTTGAACCAAATGATTTTGCAGCTTCAACAACTTCTTTATCTACTTGTCTAATTCCATGTGAAGTTAATCTTACGACAGGAGGGAGTGCATATATAGTTGTTGCTATAATTGCAGGAATATTACCAATACCAAGTAGCATTACTGCTGGAATTAAATAGACAAAAGAAGGTAATGTCTGCATAGTATCTAAAATAGGTCTAACTATCCTTGTTGCTCGTTGACTTCCAGAGGTTAGAACTCCAATTGGTAACCCAAACAGTAATGATACAAAAACAGAAACAATAACAATTGTTAATGTTTCATTCATTAAATCCCATAATCCAATTGCTCCGATAAAAAATAATAAAAATGAAAAGAGTAATGGTTTTTTCCATGTTCCAGATGATTTCCATGATGCAAAGGCTATTAATAAGATAAGTAACCACCATGGAATAATTTTAACCACGGTACCAACTCCTGTTATAAGGCCTCCTAAAATAAACTTTTGGCCTTCAAAAAATCCACTCCAATGTTCTACTTGGTAACCAATTATATTATCTATAGGAGTTTTTATATCAAAGCTGATATTTTCTGGAAAATGAATAAAATTATTTGTTTTTTTTGTTTGATTTAAACCAAGGGAAGCTTTAATAATTTCTACTTTATCTTCAGGAAGCCATGTTGTCCATTCATATTCAAAATTTTTAAAATACCAAGCAGCAGCTTCTTCTGTAGTACATTTTGTTTCTTGCATATATGCAAGGGCTTTAGAAATAACAGAAGAACTAGTATTAATTTTTTTTAGAAAATCACAATATTCTGGAGCTGCTTTTGCAAATTCATTACTAACAGCGACAGGAAGATTCATTGAAGGAAACGAGGTAACACCAATATCATACCCAGTTTTATTGTATGGAGTGTCATCGAGACAAACTAGATCGTATTTACCTGTAAGCCAGTTTGGAGACCAGTTATAAGCTACAATAGGTTCGCCTTTTTCGTATGCTGCCGAAATAGAAGCAGAAAGGGCAGAGTCAGATCCTGGATCTGCATAATTGTAAAATTCATCAAGACCATAAGCTTCATATTTTTTACGCAAGATGATATCTGCAGACCATCCAGAAATAGAGCCGTATATTCGACCTTTTTTAGAATCTTCTGGATCAACAAAAATGTCAGCATAGTTTATTAAATCTTTTACAGTCTTTAAATTAGGAGCAGAAGCTTTTATTCCTCTTTCTGCATCTCCTTCTATTACATACCGTGGAACATATAAACCTTGAATATTGTCACTGTATACAATTCCCATTTGTTGCAACTTACCTTCTTTTACTAAAGTTGGATATTCTGCAATATTATCTGCCCATAATTCTGTAATAACTTGTATCTCATTATTTTGTATACCTGTTACAGCGACAGGAGTAGTTGCTGCGACTTCTTCGCCTTCTATGTTATATGCAGTTTTTCCAATATACATGGCAACAGCATCTAAAAAACGAATGGAATCCCATCCACAATCTGCAAATCTAGCATGCACTTTTGGTATGTTCTGCACACTATCAGTAGATTGTGTATCGGTAGTAATAGGATTTTCTTTGCGGCAACTAGTAAAAAATGTAATAGTGCAAAGAATTAATACGCTAATAGTTGTTAAGACAACCTTTTTGTTCAATGTTCCTTTTTGAATCATAAACCCTCTTTAATTTGATATTAATTATATTTCTTCTAAAATTTAATTTAATATTTTATCTAAAAATTCTTTTGCTCTATCTGTTTCTGGATTCGAAAACATTTTTTCGGGTGATGAGTCTTCTATAATATGACCTTCGTCCATAAATACAATACGGTCTGCCACTTCTTTTGCAAACCACATTTCATGAGTTACCACTATCATTGTCATACCATCGCGAGCAAGATTTTGCATGACAGTTAGGACTTCTTGTACAAGTTCTGGGTCTAAGGCGCTAGTAGGTTCATCAAATAACATAATATCAGGTTTCATAGCTAGAGACCGAGCAATAGCAACTCTTTGCTTTTGTCCTCCAGATAATAAATCTGGATATACATTTGCCTTATCAGCTAGTCCGACCTTTTCTAATATAAGTAGGGCTTCTTGTTTTGCTTGTTTAGGTGAAATGTTTTTTACCTGAATAGGGCCTTCCATAACGTTTTTTAGTACTGTCATGTGGGGGAAAAGGTTAAAATGCTGAAATACCATACCAATCTTTTGTCGATAGAGATTCAGGTTTTTTTTCTTTGTTTTTAATATTTTTCCTTTAAATGAAATGGTTCCACCTTGAGCTTCTTCTAAGTAGTTAATACAGCGTAGAAATGTACTTTTCCCAGAACCACTTGCACCAATCATAACTACGACTTCACCTTCTATAACATCTAATGATATATCATCGAGAACCTTGAGTTCTCCAAAACTTTTTCTTAAATGAGAAACTTTTAAAATAGGTTCAAGACCTTTAGTTTTAGACATGATCACTTACCTTTAATCTTTTTTCTACTTTATGAATTATAAATGTTAAAATGCTGGTCATTAATAAATACCAGATTGCTACTATGGTAAGCATTTCCATGTACATAAATGTAGAAGCTCCTAATTGCCTTCCTCTTAGTAGTAATTCTGGTATTGCTATTGTACTGGCTAACGAGCTGTCTTTAAGAGCTACAATAAATTGATTTCCTAAAGTTGGAACAGCTCTTTTAAAAGCCTGAGGTAAAATTATACGACGCATTGCCTTACTATAACTCATGCCTAGACTGCGAGCTGCTTCCATTTGACCATAATGAATTGACTGTATTGAGCCTCTAAAAATTTCTGCAATATATGCTCCATTATGAATCCCTAGTGCTAGTATAGCTGCAGGAAATGGTGGAATAGTTATTAATGCTGTTAATCCATAATAAATAATAAAAAGTTGTAGTAAGAGAGGAGTCCCTCTAATTAAAAAAATGTAACCTTTAGCTATCTTTTTTGGTATCTGATGAGATGATATTCTTGCAAATGCTACGACAAGTCCTAGAACAACCCCAAGCAAAATGCCAAAGGTTGTAATATACATTGTATAAAGTGCAGCATGGGAAAACGAAAAAAACTGTAAAGGTATGGCACTCAAGTGCCAAGAAAATAATGACTGCACGTATTTACTCCTACTTTACTGTTATGTCTGATCCTGGAAACCATTTTTCACTAATATTCTGTAAGGTTCCATCTTTTCTCATATCTTCTAGGATACTGTTTACACGTGCACATAAATCTGAATCTTTTTTATTAAACGCAATTCCCATTTTTTCTGTTCGTATAACTGAACCTACTAATAGTAAATTATTGCCACCACTAATTTTAGAAATTGCATTAAGCCCTACAATACGATCTGTTAAAACTGCATCTAAGCGACCATTAAGAAGTTCCATCAAAGTTTGGTTGTCGTCTTCATAAAGTTTTACCGTTACACCCCAAGCTTTAGCATCTTTTTCAAAAGTTGTTCCTGTTGCAACACCAACTTTAGATTCTGAAGTTAAATCTTCAAAGCTATTTATTTTACTACCTTTTTGAACAATAAGCTGCGGTCCAGAATAATAGTATGGGGTAGAAAAATTAACAATTTTTTGTCTCTCTTCTGTAATCCCCATGCTTCCTAAAATACCATCGTATCGGCCAGCTCTAAGCCCTTCAATAATTCCATCCCAAGCTGTTGTTTTATAGTCAAGTGTTTTATCTAGTCTGGTAGCTATTTCATTGGCAACATCAACATCAAAACCAACTATTGTTCCCTCTGCTGTCATATAATTGAACGGAGGATATCCGCCAGAACCTGCAAAAGAGATTGTATTCGAGGTATCTTTTTGACCTCCAGCCCAAATCGAAATGCTTAAAATAAAAAGCATTCCTGTAATAAAAATAAGTTTTCTTTTTTTCTCCATTTAAATCTCCTCTATAAGTAATAAATAAAAAGTAGCACATAATGCTATGTTTACAAGCAACTTATAATTTGTTACAAGTTGCTTGTGTAAGTAACAACTTAAGTATATATATAAGTTGTTACTTACACAAGGGGGCTATTACACAATTAATGTTTAAAATAAAAAAGCCATAGACTGAAATTTTTCAATCTATGGCTTTTTGTGTATTAGATAAAAAAACTATTTACAAAAGTATTTTTGTAAAAGAGGAAGGTCTAATTCTGGGTAGAGCACAAAGTTAGCTAGTAAATTTTGTACTCTTTCGGTTGCGGCTTTTTTAACTGCTGGATCTAAATCAATTTTACCTTTTGCAGGTTTTCCGGTTTTTGTAAGCCCTGGTTTTGTGCCTTTAAGAACCATATCAATAATATCAGCAATTTCTACCATTTGCTCTTTCCCCATACCAAGAGTAGTAGTAGCAGGAGTTCCAACTCGAATACCACTTGTCCACCAAGGCCCCATTGGATCAAATGGGAGGGTGTTTCTGTTTAATGTAATACCACATTCAAATAGGGCGTTTTCTGCTTGACGACCAGTTAATCCGAATGTTGTAGTATCAATAAGCATAAGGTGGTTGTCTGTTCCATTAGTTTGGAGTTTCATTCCTTTTTTCATGCATTCTTCAGCAAGTGCTTTTGCATTAGATTGAACATTGCGTGCATATTCTTGATATGCTGGAGTTCTTGCTTCTTTAAAAGCAATTGCTTTTGCTGCCATAACATGAGGAAGAGGACCTCCTAGTACAAGAGGACAACCTTTGTTTATAAACTCTTCATATTCTTTTTTACAAAGAATAAGAGCACCACGAGGGCCTCTAAGAGTTTTGTGTGTTGTAGTTGTTACAACATCTGCCCATTTAACAGGATCATTGTCACCGGTAAAAACTTTTCCAGCAACTAAACCTGCAAAGTGTGCCATATCTACCATTAATACAGCTCCACATTTATCAGCAATTTCGCGGAAACGGCGAAAATTAACAGTTCTAGGATATGCAGAATAACCAGTTAATAAGATTAATGGTTTTACTTCCATTGCTTGTTTTTCTATTGCATCGTAATCGAAAAGGCCTGTTTTTTTATCTACAGTATATGAATGTGATTCAAACATTTTTGCAGAAACATTCATTCTGTAACCGTGAGTAAGATGTCCACCGGAATAATAATCTAGACCCATAAGTTTTTGATTACCTAATTTTTGGCGAATGCTTTCCCATTGTGCATCAGTTAAGTTAGAAGCATTTGTTTCGCCAAATTCTTCCATAGCAGGCATTTCTATTTTTTTGTTAAGAATTGCCCAGTAAGCTACCATGTTTGCATCTGCACCTGCATGAGGTTGAACATATGCATAATCTGCACCAAAAAGAGCTTCTGCTTCATGTGCTGCTGTGTTTTCTACAGAATCTACATTTTCACAACCGCCATAATAACGGTGATCAGGATACCCTTCTGCATATTTATCTGTAAGTATGTTTCCCATAGCTGCTTGTACACTTAATGAACAATAATTTTCACTAGCAACTAATTTTAAGTGTTTACGTTGTGTTGCAAGTTCGTTAACAATATCTGCGGCAATATCTGGACCGACTTTCGCAGTTTGCTGTAGGTTAGCAACGTATGCAATCATTGCATCGTTCTGTTTGTCGGCCGGTGTGTTGGCCAGATAATCCTGTAAAGGTGATGACATAGATATCTCCCATGCACGAGCCCAGGCGAGCGGCGAAACGTGCGTACTTCACGATGGTAAACCATCATAAACGCCAGAAGCTTTTAGATTTATTGTGAAAATAATAACAGAATTAGACGGAGTTTTCAAGCTATAAAGAGGAGTTTTGTTTCTTTTAGAAATTTGTGTTTTTATGGTATAATTACAAAAGTGGTCAAAAGAGGGGTTATGTATACAGTAAGAAATAAAGTTATTATTGGAACTAGAGAGAGAGTCGAACAACTAATTACAGATAATTTAACTAATGCAAATGTTTATTTTGTGTTTCCAACAGATATCGCTGCAACAGTTTGGACAGAGAGAGTTCTTGAATTAGAAGAAGGAGGAGCGGTTGCTCTTGAGCGTTTTAATGCATGGGATAAATTTAAAAGTGAATCGATAAAATCGCAGCAACAAAATAAAACGGCAATTCCAGCCACCCTTCGTAAGCTTTTTGCAACAAATATATTAGAGACTAACAAGATAGATTGCAAAAAAGGGACGCCTTTGTTTACATCTCTGGTTGTTCCCTCCTATGCAGACTCATCTTTGTCATTTAAAGATTGGATAGCATCTCTTTTACCACAACTTAGTTCATGGTATGAAAAAGCGCAAGTTGCGCACAAAATTGAAGATTTATTTGAGGTTTCATCGCTTGATGCAGAAGATCGCGATTTATTTACTTTATATAATGCATATAAAGACTTTTTAGATGCAAATAATCTTTTTGATCCTGCTTGGGAAAAACCACCGTTTTATGATGATGGCAAAATATGGTACATCATCTACCCTCAAATACTTACCGATTTTGAAGAATATAGAGTTCTTTTAGAGTCAGCAAATAATGTGTGCTTGGTAGATGTTCCTGACAGTGAAGTCTCTAGTCAAAAAGAAGAAAAACTCATAAAACCTACTGTATTTACGTATGATAATACTCGTGCCGAATTACACGCACTTGCTTTATACTTGCGAAAAATTGCTGATTGTTCTAATTCTGAGAACAGACAAAGAATTGCATGGCAAGATATTGCATTAAGTGTTCCCAATATCGAAACAATTGAGCCATATCTAACGAGAGAACTAAAATTATATAATATTCCGTATCAGCTAAGGGCTGGTAAAAAACTTTCGCAGTATCCTGCGGGGCGTCTTTTTTCGCTTATACAAGAATGTGTAAGCAGTAATTTTTCGTTTGATAGTATTCGTGAGCTTGTGTTAGATAAAACATTTCCGTGGGGAGATGAGCAAGCAATAAATCAGCTTATAGAGTTTGGAGTAAAACATAATTGTTTGTGTTCATATAAAGATGATGGTAAACAAGTCGATGTGTGGCAACAAGCCTTTAGTAAAGCAAGTGGCGAAGAGCGTGCAAGAGTTTTTTTATTTGGTGGAAAACTTGGCGATGAAGACTCTAAAGTTGGTCTAAAAAAAGCGTTAGAAGATATTTGTAATGCCTCTACTTTTTCTGAAATTAGTAAGTATTATTTTGTGTTTAGGAATGAATTTTTTAATGCAGATGATTTTAGCACAGAAGGAGATTTAATTCTTAGTCGCTGCGTTACAGAATTACAGGTACTTATGCAACTACAAAAAGAGTTTGGCGAAGCTGCAAAATGTAAAAGCCCTTATAGTTTTTTTTGTAGCGTTTTAGATCAAAAAGATTATCTAGCACAAAGCGAGGAGCGCGGGGTAAATATTTTTCCGTATCGTTTAGCCGCTTCTGCTCCTTATAAACAGCAAATTGTAATCGGAGCAAGTCAAAAAGAGCTTTCTATTACAAATCAGCCGTTACATTTTTTAAGTGATGAAAAGCGTAAAAAGCTCGGAATAACCGATAGTGTGTTGTCTAAAAACTTTATTACGTTATATGCCCAATTAAGTGAGCAAACAGCATACTTTTCGTGTAGTAAGAAAAACTTTGGTGGTATATATAGTCTCCCTCATGATGCATTAGCTAGTACAGAATCTACTGTAGAGGAATATACAGAAAAAGAGGGTGGAACAGTAATTGATGCGTGGGAAAACGAAAAAAACTATTTTTTGCATGATAACTCAGATATTACAACTCCATTTGTGCATGATATGCAAAAAATTGGTTTTTTAAACTGGGTTAAACAAACGCTGCCAAATTCGAAAGAATCAGAAGAAGCTATTTCTCATTATTTGCAAAATTTTATGCTCAGCGAATTGCAAAATAAAGAACATAACGGGAAAATTCGTGTTTCTGCCACGCATCTTAAAGATTTTGCAGAATGTCCACTTAAATGGTTATATACTCGTATCTTAAAAGTTCAAGAAGCCTCACTCGAAGCAACTCTTATGGATTCTGTTTGGGTAGGGGACATATATCATGCAATTATTAAGTGTGTGTTAGATGATATTAAAAACACAAATCAGCCATTGCATTTAGAAAATGATAATTTACCCCAATTATATATAGAAAGTATTAGTACTAATTGCACTAAAGTTATAGATGGATTTCCTAAAAGTTGTGGGAGAGACAAAGCAGTAAGCCCTCTAACTTTGCAAATGTTAAAAATGCAAGAAGACATCTACAGAGACACGCTTACTTATTTTTTTACTTCCTTTTGTTCATGGTTTGCAGGGAGTAAGATAACTAGTACCGAACAAGAAGTTAATTATGAACCAGAAGGCAAAAACTGGTATTACACTGGAAGACTTGATTGTTGTCTACTTCATCCTGGTAATGAGTCTATGGATGGGGGAAAATTTATAGTAGATTTTAAATTGGGAACCCCACCAAAAATGGCAGATAGTTTGCAATCAAAGACATCTGATATGACAGATTTTCAACTATCTTTGTATGTAAAATTATATGAATCTGTATTTGCAAATGGTAAACCTGCGGTAATGGGAGCGAGCTTTTTTAGTATAAGTAATTCATCCCCTACAGTAATTTTGGGACGGCTAAATCAAGTAATAGACGGTAAAAAAGATAAATATTCTCCAAATGGAAAGGCTTTTGTGCCACGAGTAGGACAGTCAGAACATGGGATTGATTTTTCTGATAGTTTACAAAAACTAGAAGAAGTTACACAAAAATTTGTTGATTGTATAAGCGACAAAGATCTTACGACATTTTTACATCCAGATTTTTCTAAAATTCCGTATGAAACGTGTGCTGGGTGTAAGTTTAAAGGACTTTGTCGTACAACCTATTCAATTTTTACAAAAGGAGCTAACTAAATGAACCAGTTAATTGAAGAAGGCTTAAATAATGAACAAAAACAGGCTGTTGAACAATTATCAAACTGTGTTGTTGCTGCTGGTGCTGGCTCGGGAAAAACATTTGTACTTGCACGACGTTTTG
>JTFN01000525.1_pt1 | contig 18822 bp, 34 predicted proteins | sample 235401 | NCBI WGS metagenome assembly JTFN01 (sample SAMN03067589, study PRJNA260952) | activated sludge metagenome | biome: Sludge; feature: Wastewater; isolation source: CETP activated sludge from augmented bioreactor treating industrial... | place: India:Gujarat | collected 2013-04 | reverse complement strand
CCGTCCGTATGGAAGAGATGGACAGCCTTGTCCCGCTCTTTGAGGCCCTTACACCTTGCCCTTTTTGCGGATCAACGGACCAGATTTTGAGCAAGACTAAGGTGGGTCCTGTGCCTTGGGGGGTACTCTCCTACCGTGTCGATTGCTGTATTTGCCACGCAAGAGGGCCTGAGACCAAGAAAACCCCTTGTGTGCCAAATACGCACCGGTGGAAGCAACTCCATTTTGAGACGGAGCTTGAGGCAATGGCGGCCGCTCTTACCGGTTGGGGACAGACGAAGGGGTAGGGGCCATGTTTACGGACCACAAAAGCGCAGCGGGCAAGGAACGGTTTAAGGAGATCTGCGAGATAGAGCCAGAAGTCGCTGCCCTGGCGAAGATCGCTAAGGGGTATCGCAAGAAAAGAAAACACCCTTTTTGTGCTAACGCTATCTGGTTTGGTAAAGGAGAATCCCACGGACTTGAAGGGGAGCTCTCTAAGCTGGTTGGCTGGTATGCGGCTAAGCCGGAGCTTCGGAACGAGCAGGATTATGACATAGCTTACGACACGATTTATGAGCTCCTGCCTGATTGCGAGCATGTGGGGGCTTGTTAGCCATGACTGCCCGAAGAAGCCTGACAACGGAAGAGCGGCAGACCCTCTGGGGCTACTACCTGGAGGCTGGGGAAGACCTGACGAAGGCCCTGGACATGGCGATGGAAGACCCAGAGCTTAGCGGTGCCAAGAGGAAAAGCCTTTATAACAACTTGCGCCGGTTGGTCGAAAGAGGAGGCGTGAGCAAGGTAGAGAGGCACGAGTGGAGCCTTAGGGAAGAAAAGGCCCTCTGGGACCTTTACAAGAACAGGGGCGACGAGACCATCTTTGCCGTCGCCAAGGCGGCTATCAAGCTCCCCATGTTTAAGGGCCTGTCGTCCCACCAGGTCAACGGAAAATTGGACTCAATGATTAGAGCCGGTGGGAAGACCAGGGCTGGAACTGCGGCTGCTAGACAGTGGACTGACGACGATTGGCGGGTCCAGGACATAGGCAAGCACAACCTGGACCTGGCGGACCAGATCCTCAGCGAGCTTGATGAGCTTGCACACCAGAAAAGGGAGGGAGTGCAATGTTAAAGGACTCCTTAAAAGAGGTGGAGCTGACGACAGCTACCCGCCTGATCCTCTTGAAGGACGAGCTGTTCCGCACTTGGGGCCGAGACAGGAAAGCGGAGCTCCGGCGGGAGATAGCCATCCTGGAGGAACAATTGGAGGCCGAGCGTAGAGCGATCGAGGCAAGGCAGGGGGAGCTGTTTTGATGGACAAAAGTGGACATGAAAGCGAGGTAGCGTGATGAGCCATACACCTGGGCCATGGAAGGTATCTATGGCAATCTTCGACGGCGAGGATGGCGAGGTAGGTTACGTTTTAGAGGGAGTTAAGGAAGCCAGTTCAGACGACGCCGCTTTGATAGCCGCCGCTCCCGACATGCTAGCGATGCTGGAAGAGCTACAGGAGTGTGCCTACTACTGGAGCGAGTATGACGTTCCGCTGGGGATTGTAGACCGGCTGGACGAGGTTATCAAGAAAGCGAGGGATACAGAATGAGTTATACGCCAGGACCGTGGTATGCCAGCAAAGGGCCGGATAAGTCCATAATCTACCAGGATGCTAAGCCAAAGCAAGATATAGCTGCTGTATGGAGACATGAGAACGCCAATCTGCTAGCCGCCGCTCCCGAGCTCCTGGAGGCCTTAGAGGAGATCATCGCCTCCAATCCCAGCATACTGGCGACGGAGAGGTCGGCGCTCCGGTATGTACAGGCTGTGGAGAAGGCACGGAAGGTTATCGAGAAAGCGAGGGGGAACGAATGAGCCAGGGGGGGAGAGGAGAGATCCAGTGGGTTTTTAACCTCGATAACTACAGCCATGACAAAGCTTTTGAGCTAGCTCCGCAGAGCGATAAGACGAAAGACTGCAAGGTCCGAATTGTAAGAGTTAACAAGATTACGAGAGTGGGTTCGATTATCCTCTGGATAACTCTCTCTTTGTTGGAGGACGAGAATAGTGAGTTTTCCTTTCCTCTCAGAATTGACGAGTCTCGTCCCGAAGTAACAGACCAGGCCTTTGGTACTTTTTACTACTCTTTTGGCATTCCTGTAGGAGACCTGTGTATTTATGACTGGAAGGGGAAGGTTGGGCTTGCCAGGCTTGATTATGGACATGAACCGGAGAACGGAATGGACTTTCCTTTCACTTTCAGGATTATCCCAAGAGAGCGACCGGGGAAGTTCGATCGGATTGCCTCAGCTATTTCCCTCAAAGGGGTGCGTCGGTGTAAGGGAAAAACAAAGAAGCAGAGGAAGGGGAGGTAGAGGAATGACCCTCCTCTACACCTGCCCCCACGACCCGATGCGCCAGGCCCATGCCTGGACCGAAAGGGACGCTGAGGTGGTGATTGGCTGCCTCAAATGTCCGAGGGATTGCCCGGGGCCGGACCATATCGGTGACGTCAACGAAATGATCGAACCACCGAGCAATCCTCGGGAGTTGGACCCAGACGGCGAACTATGGGAGGAGCTGGCGAGATGCTGAAAGACAAGAAGGCCATACAGGCCCTCATGATGCAGGCGGGGCTCATGAGCATGGGGCCCTACGAGATGGACCTGGATCAGTTGGAGGAGGCGGTCCATGCGTTTCTCCAGATGCTTTGCCAAAAGACCGGAGCGACTAACAAGGACCTCCCGGCAAAGGATCATCTCCCCTGGGACAATCTGGAGAGGGTAATCATGGCGATGTGCGTGGAGTCAATACGCTTTGTGATGGACCCCAGGTTCGAGGCAATAAAGGCCTCGGGAAATAGCGGGAAATAGGGTAGATGGGGCCGTCTTTGCTTTAGAGGTATGACGGCCCCTTTTTGATAAAGGAGGGCTAAAAATGATGAGTGACGAACGTGCTGAGACTTACGAGCAGGCGATGAATTTCTACAGGTGCATAGGCCGGGACATGGGACTGGAGGAGGAGACCTTGGCGGGGGATAGCGATATGCCAGAGGGAAAGAAGTGTTCTCCTCTCCTTGCGAGATTTTTTGGTGAGTCCCACCGCGACATCCCCCAAGTCCGCATGGAGAACCTAACGATCGCCGAGCTCTGGGACTGCGTAGAGGCCCTGATGGTCCTGGTTGACACGAGGGCCAACAAGGACCTGTACAAGGCGACAGGGGAGTACAAGGATCGCAAGCGAGATGCGTGGGTGCTGGCTGAGGAGGCCCTTAAGAATGCTGGACTGATGGAGATCCCCGAATGAACGTCTCCATCCTGTCCATGACGCCCTCCGCTCAGGCCCTCCTCTGGACTGCGGCGAGGACTTGCAAGAGCAAGGAGACGCCGGAAGATCTGTTTTTCGGCAGCGGGGAGGAAGACCCGCAGCGGCTCTTAAAAGCCCTCTGGGACGCTGGGCACTACAGCGTGTTTGAACACGCCTCCATTACCTTTGCCGTCTCCGGGATCTCCCGGGCTTGTCTGGCTCAACTGTCTCGGCATCGCCATATCAGCCTGTCCGTCCAGAGCCAGCGGTACGTCGCCTCCAACGACCCGGCGATACCGGGGACTCTGCCGGTGTCCATCGAGATGAACCCGCAAGCGACGGAGGTGTACATGTCGGCCTGGGTAGATGTAAGCCGGGCTTGCGATCAACTGGCTAAGCTAGGCGTCCCACAGGAGGACGTTCGGTTTCTCTACCCCGGCGGCACGACCACGAACCTGGTGCTGACCTGCAACCTCCGGGCCTACAGTGAGCTCCGAGATAAGCGGACCGTCAAGGGGGCGCAGTGGGAAATCAAAGATCTGATCTTTGCCATGGACTGCGAGGTCAAGGAGGCTCTTCCGTGGTTCGGCGAGCTACTAGGGCTAAGCTAGCGGGGATCGTGAGAGGTCGGGGTGGCAAGGTTACAGCCGCCACCCTGGCCCGAAAGGCGGGAGTATCCCTCGGTGTCGCCTATGCTTTCCTGTCTGGCGAGTGCGTCCGGGTCCTGGACTCGGAGACCATGGAGGTGGTCCGGTGGATGGTGCGGTAAAGCACGACGACGGTAAGGTCAGAATGGATCTTGTGCCACCGGCGGCTATCCGAGCTCTGGCTGAGGTGTACACCGTTGGAGCGGCTAAGTATGGAGAGCACAACTGGCGTAAGGGGATGAAGTGGTCAAGGATCTTCGCCGCTGTCCTCCGACATTTTACGGCTTGGGCTATGGGGGAGGAGTTGGACCCCGAGGATGGATTGCCCCATCTGGCGCATGCTATGTGGGGGCTTGTGACGCTAATGGAGTACAAACGCCTGGGGTTGGGCGTGGATGACTTATTGAGGGAGTAAAAAAAGAGCCGCCGGTCTCTGGGGAGGGGCACGGCGGCTTGTCCTATATATAGCGTTGCCTCTGTGAGTATACCATATCTAAGGGAGGCAACGAACATGAAGCGGGGTCGACTGACAAAGAGAGAGAAGCGGTTAGCCGCCGTGATAGAGCTGTTGGCGGTCTACTATCCGTCAGGATGCAACGTCCTGTTGGGGCTTGAGCCCGAATTGTCTTCCGACGATTGGGAAGAGCTGATACGGGACATATCGCCTAACACTGAGCCGGTGCATGTCCAGCACGACAATGACCCAGATGAGCGGGTGTTACGACTCATCTCAAAAGCGGGGAATGTCCCTTCGTTGGTGGAGGAGGTAGGAGGCTGGCAAAGAATCAACTATGCTGTTAACCTGTTGATGAGGAAGAATCCTTCGATGTGGGCAGGGTTTCGGCGATATTGCGAGATTCAGACTGCACCGGTGAGATTCTACACAGTCGAACAGCTGGCAGTCCAGCTTCACGTGAGCCCGTCGACCCTGTGGCGGTGGAAGGAGAAGGTCCCTCAAGGTATCGCTCGCCTAGCGATTTCGTGGGATGGTCAGTCGACCTTTGGTTTTCTTGAAAAAGATGCAATATAGATGAGACGATAGCGCGACGATGTTGCGTTTATTGTGCCATGCCGATGAAATGAGGAGGTGCTATTATGTTACTGTGGCGTTGTTGGGGCAGGAACAAAACCCACCGCCGGTGCGGGGTACATCGCCCCGCAAGAAATAGATCAAGGCCCCCAGGGGTATTCCCCTGAGGGCCTTCTTTATTGGGCTTGCTCCGACTCTGAGGCCTTTTCGGCGGCCTCCTTTTCGACTGCATCCCGGGGGATCTGCCAGATGTGGCCGATCTTTTCCCCTGGGAGTGTCCCTGTCTTGAGTCGATACTTGACCCTTGACTCTGAGACCCCAAGGATTTCGGCGGCCTCTGCCGTGGTCACAGTGTTCGCCTCGTCCTCCAGGTATTCCACGTACTCCCCTGTGCCGTCGAACATCGGCATGTCGCAGGGGATGTGGATTTCCAGTTTCCCATCAACGCCTCGGTGCACCTCGTAGGGCTCGCTAGCGTTCTGCCAGCAAACCCTGAGGTATCTCTTGCTCATCTTTCCATCTCCTCCTCTATTCTGCTGGAGTCCTCCACGCAGAGGTCCAGCCGGTAACTGGTGTTATTCGCACGTATTACCCCGGCTCCGATGGCTCTGGCGATCCCCTCCAGGATCTCCTTGGGACCATGAACCCTCATTCTGCCTCGGTATATTGCGCTGTGACATCTGATGTACCCAAAAGCAAAGGAGAGGGCGTCTGATGGTTCCGGCGAAGGCCAACGGGGTTTCCCCGATCTTCTGGGGTTCCAGCCGTAGCCTTCGAGCTCTTCCTGGAGGGCGTTGACCGCCTCTCCTGTCTCCGCCTGGAGCATGAAGGAATCAGTCCCCTTCTCGGTTACATAGGGGCTGATACATCCGGCCCCTATGATCTCCTTCATCTCCTCCAGGACGGAGCGGTCCCGGAACTTCGCCACAAAGCGCAAAGAGGGGTACCCCTTGCCCCCGACCTGGTGTTCGACAGGTTCGAACCGGCCGAGGGCGAAGAATACGCCCAGATGATAACTGTCCATGCTGTACCTCCTTTAATAGGTGTAGCCCGACCCCTGTGGTGGGGCCGGGCGTGTGGTGTGGATCACTCGAAGCAGACTGTTGAAGGGTATGTTTTGGGCTCCCAGGGGATAAGATACCTTTCGTACTCGTTGTATTCTGTCCAATCCTTATCTGGGTAAAACACATGGACCTTCGGTCCTGCGTCTCCACCTGCCCCCGTATATTTTTCACCAAAGAGGGTGTTTGTCCAAAACACTATCCCCTTCCCATTTTCGGGATGGGCGGGGCAAGAGACAAAATCCCCTTTTTTGAATGATCGACCTTCCGGCAAGGGAAGGCCCTTATATTCCTCATGAAGTTCCTGCATGGCTTCATTCATCATTTCCTGAAACCATTTTTCATCATAGTGGAACAGCCCACTATGCCGTTCAATGAGATATTCGATTTTTTCTTGCCCTGTGTCAGTTATTTTTCCACAGGGTTTAAATCCTGCCTCTATGGCTCCATTCCAAAGATCTCCGTCGATACGGACATCCTCAAAAGTAAGTCGTACGCCGCAGGGGTCCCCACGGTTCACTCTGGCAAGGTGGAATTTTAATCCGCCTAGGGAAGTATATCTGAAATCGCCATAGCCAAGAAATTCAGGCCCCTGACAGTTCGCATTCTGTCCCCGCTCGAGTTGACGGCAGTACATGGACCCCATGACCTCGATGATGTCCCATGTGTACCCGTCCATTTCCTGCCGCACATCTTCACAAATGCGGTTATATACATCGGAGGGAATATCTTCCCCCTCGTGGGAGGCTTCCCATTCCCACATTTTCTCATTTCTTTTTTCTCTATATGATGTACGATAATCCCGATATGAAGGAACTACCTCCATCACAGATGCGGCCGAATGAGAAACCGACACTAACACGTCAAAGGCTTCAGCGAAGCCATCCATAACATTTTTCCCGATGGGGAATATGTCAGTAGGGTAGTTGTGCGTATCCATATCGAATTCCTCGAAAGGAACGAAAAACATTAGATTCTGTTTTTTTACGGTGGGCATCTCATGCCCTCCTTTCTTGTTTTGATAGGCCCGGGCACGAGGCCCGGGCGTGTGGTGGTGGCTAGGCCTTTTCGGCCACTACTGTAAAGACGATCTGCCGCAAAACCTCAACGTTATCCGCGGGCTCCTGGTCCCAGGAGTCGAAGCCCTGCGGATGGACCCAGCCCAGATTGACGGTCCCGTCGGGGTTCGCCGAGATGCAGCTGGCCCCGGCCTTGCCCTACTCCTCCTTCATCTCGTCCCGGGCCTCACGGAGGTATTCCTCCGCACCCTCGACCACATAGACCGTCCCCTCGTCGCCCTCATAATCGGCCTCGGCGACGATCTTCTCGATCTCTTCGTCCGTGGTCTCGGCGGAGATGCCGAGGTCCGCCAGATCTCCGAAAAACTCGGAGGGGTCCATCTCTTCCACCCGACCCCACTCGGCGTCGAGGGCTTTTTCAATCGTCCTCTCGGCCTCCTGGGCGTCATCGTTAAGGGTCCCGACCCAGTTTCCGTCGAGATGCTCAACTTCTGCACCGTCGAGCATCTTCTGGGCCTCCTCGACTACCTCCTCCATGAGGTCATTCGCCTGGTCGGGGGTAGGAACCCCGGACCACTTCCAGCGGCGAAGAGTGCCGTGGAAGGTGGCTGCAGGGAAGGAGCTCTCGTCGCTCTCCCAGGTGCTGGTGTACATTTCGCCGTCCTCCAAGTCCAGATAAAGGAAGACGGGCTGGGCGTTGCTCTCGCCCTCGTAGCGGCAGTAGAACTTTCGCGAGTCTTCGACTTCGGCCTTCCTGATGTTAACGCTGGCCATCTTTGTTTCCCCCTTGCTTCAGATCCTCTCTCAGTCGCTCTTTCGAGCGTCCAGGGCCACCACGTGGAGGTGGAGGTCGTCGGCCCCGTGAAGAGGTCTACGCCTCTTCGATGAAATCCTGTACTGCCGCCTTCATGAACTCACACCATGAAGTGGCGGCGTGAAGCTTCATTTCGTAGGTCTGAGAGTCGAGATCGTAGTACCCGATATTCTTCCCGTTGTCGGTGACGTAGCATCGACGTTTCCCGAATTTCTCCCACATGGAGAGTTCCAAGGTCTGCTGCCTTCCGTTCCATTCGTAGTTTATCTTTTTTGCCTTTGCCATTTGTGTTTCCTCCTCGAAAAATCAAGATCCTCAGTCAGTCACCTTAAAAGGTGTCCAGCCCCACCGCTTGGAGGTCTGAGGTGTCGGGGCCGCCGGTTGTCAAGGTGCTGGAGTGAGAGGCTGTCACCCCCTCGCTCCCTTGAGCTTGACTACAGCATAACTCCCTTAATTGCTCTTCGCAACCCCTAAAGCAATTAAACTTGATTGATGTTTGATTGATTGATGTTGCTGAGAGTTTTGATGTTTGTGTTTGAGCCCCTGCGCCTCTATATAGATAGGGGCTTGGGGTCTTGCTATATATTTATCCTTTTGGAGACATCTGCCTTGCACAAGTATGCCCTTGTGTGTTTGTGTGTATGTGTGCTATGCTCTCCTTATCTTATGCAGAGAGGGGAGAGGCACATGAGGGTAGGGGTAGAGATCTCAGAGGAGGTGGCCCGTAGGCTGAGGGTCGCATGTGCGGAGGAGGGCATCACCATGTCAGATGTCCTCCGGAAGCTGATAGCCTCCTGGTTGGAGGAGCGGGGAAAATGAAGGCCCTGACGATCCGCCAGCCCTATGCCCAGGCGGTGGTCTGGGGAGAGAAGACGGTGGAGTGGCGAAGCTGGTCCACCGCTCACCGGGGGCCGCTTCTGGTCTGTGCCGGTGCGGCATGGGCCGATGGCGACTATGATATCCCCGATGAGAGCCTTGACATGTTCCCTCTGGGGGTAGCCCTCTGCGTCGTCGATGTCCTCGACGTAGTACCGTTTACTGAGGCCCACGTCGAGGGAGCGGTATTGGATGAGGTCCCCACACCTGCGGGGTATGCGTGGTTATTAGGACCGCCCCGGGAGGTTCGGCAGTTTCCTGTGCGGGGTAAGCCGGGTTTATTCGAGGTTTCGGGAGTCTGACCGCTTGGTCAGGCTCTTTTTTTATGCCTATCGAAAGGAGGTGAGGACCATGGCAACCAGCATACAGAATTTTATCAACCGTCTTACCGGCGTTAACCGTCGTACCAGCGGACAGGCGACAAAGCAGGGCAGAAAGATAGCCACTGCTGCCAGAAGGAAGACCAGAGGCGGTAAGGGAGGTTAGGCGATGAAGAAGCGGTCTAAGCATGGGGGGACCGCTCTTTATGAAACTCTAAGAACAGCCTCTTTGATGACGGATAGAGTCCTTGTCGGCATATCAGGCGGCAAGGACTCAGCCGTTGCCCTAGACCTATGTTGCCAGTTTTTCCCCAAGGTGGTGGGGTTCTTTCTGTACATTGTCAAGGGGCTGTCCTTTCAAGAGCGAATCCTCCAGTATTACGAACGACGCTATGGGATAGAGATCCTGAGACTTCCTCACTTTATGCTTTCTGATTTCCTTCGCTATGGCTCTTATCGACTCCCTGATTTAGAGGTCCCCACCGTCTCGACAAAGGAGACATACGACTATGTGAGGGAGCAAACCGGCATTTACTGGATCGCTTGTGGGGAACGTATCTCCGACTCGATCATCCGCCGGGCCATGATCCGGTCCACCGGCACAATAGACGAAAAAAGGGGCCGAATATACCCGGTGGCTTACTGGAACAAGAAAACCATCGTGGATTACATCAGCAAAAAACACCTAAAGCTGGGGGAAGATTCCTCCGTCTTAGGGTTTTCCTTCCGGTCTCTCGACCCGATAGAGCTTCAAGCCGTGTATGACCATTACCCAGCTGACTACCAGCGGATAATGGAATGGTTCCCCTTGGTAGAGGCGTCCAGACGGCAGGGAGAGGCGATGGTAAGTATAGGAGGCGACGAAAGTGGCTAAACAAAGAACGTCCTATCAGAGGGGAGACACCGAGACTGTAAGCCGGTCCTCGTTGAAGGAGGCTGTCTATAACCCTAGGACGATAGATAAAGAGTCGTTGAAGAGGCTCCAGGCGGGGCTAAGAAAACACGGCCTCATAGGCCCGTCCATCGTGTGGAATAAACAAACGGGGACAGTGGTCTCAGGCCACCAGCGGCTAAAGGCCCTGGACCTTTTGGAGAAGGGCAATCCCGACTATGAGCTAGAGGTCACTGTTATCGACGTGGATGAGAGGGAGGAGAAGGAGCTTAACGTCCAGCTCAACAACCCCTCCATGCAGGGAGACTGGGACCTTGAAAAACTGGGTCTTTTCTTCACCGACGACGGATTTTCGGTTGATGACCTGGGTTTTTCTGACCTTGACATAGACATGTTGTATGGCGGTGACGATCGATATTCAGCGCTGTTTGACGACGACGCCGGAGTCAGAGAGGCGAAAGACACTCTTGCTGACATCAAGCAGGACAGGGCAGAGATGACGGCAAAGCTCAAGGACGAACAGTCGGCAGACACGTATTTCACTGTGTTCTGTGAGAGCCAAGCACAAAAGGATGAAATACTCAAAAAGATTGGAGTCCCTCTGTCTGAGTCGTTTGTATCTGCGGGGGCCATTTTGCGACTTGAGAGGATGGGTGGTGATGCGTAGTGGCTAGAGGGGGTAAAGGCAAGCTAACGCCTGAGCTAATCAAAAAGGCGATAGATCTCCTAAGGGCCGGCAACTACAAAAATACCGTTTGCTGTCTCTTGGGCGTCCCTAGAAGGACATGGTATTCCTGGGAGGAGAAAGGCAGGGCCATAGCGGAAGAAGGAGCTCCAAAGCGGGGGTTATATCTTGATTTCTTCCTCGCAGTGCAAAACTCCGAAGCTGTCGCCGAGGGAATGGCGGTAAGTGGAATCTTGCAGGCAGGGAAAAACGGATGCTGGCAAGCGTATGCCTGGTTCCTAGAAAGGAAGAGCCCTCAGCGTTGGGGACGCAAGACAGAGATCTCCGGGCCAAATGGCACTCCGCTAACACCTCCATCCATACAGGTGGTATTCTCCGATGTCGTCGACGACGACGAAGCAAATTAAGTTCGCCCCGGTCTTCCAGCCTCTTTTTAAGCCCCATCGGTACAAGGTGCTCTATGGAGGACGGGGAGGGGCAAAAAGCTGGGCGGCTGCTAGGGCTTTGATTATTAAGGGGGTAGAAAAGCCGATAAGGGTCCTGTGCGCCAGGGAGTACCAGACCTCCATTACTGATTCGGTCCACAAGTTGCTTAGCGAACAGATCGAGGATATGGGGCTTTCTCCTTGGTACGAGGTCCAGAAGACCAGGATCGTGGGTGTGAACGGGACGGAGTTTATATTCAAGGGGCTCCGGCACAACGTCCAGGAGATTAAGTCAACTGAGGGTGTAGATATCTGCTGGACGGAGGAGGCGCAAAGCGTCTCTGAGGAATCATGGAGCGTCCTTGTCCCCACGATCAGGAAAGAAAGCTCTGAGATATGGATCACCTTCAACCCAAAAGAGGACGACGACCCCACCTATACCAGGTTCGTTAAAAACTCCCCTCCGAATGCTTTTGTAAAAAAAGTTAGCTGGAGGGATAACCCTTGGTTCCCTGAAGTGCTCAGGGAAGAGATGGAATACCTTCGTAGGGTGGACCCTGAGGCATACGCCCACGTCTGGGAAGGCGAAGTACGAACCATCTCCGATGCAGTGGTCCTCCGAGGCAAGGTTAAGGTCGAAGCCTTTGAGACGCCGGATAACTCTAGGTTCTACTTCGGGGCAGACTGGGGCTTCTCCCAGGACCCGACCGCTCTTATCCGGTGCTTTGTCGAAGGTCGTCGCCTCTATATTGACCACGAGGCCTATGGCGTTGGCGTGGACATAGACAAGACCCCTGCGCTGTTTGATAAGGTTCCCGAGTCACGACGTTGGCCGATCTATGCCGATTGCGCACGACCTGAGACGATCTCGTACATGTCACGCCAGGGCTTCAAAATCTCCGGTGCGCCCAAGTGGTCAGGCTCTGTGGAGGATGGGATAGCGTTCCTCCGGTCCTTCGAGGAGATCATAGTCCATGAGAGATGCCGTCATATGGCGGAGGAAACCAGGCTGTACCGGTACAAGGTGGACAGCAGAACAGGAGATGTCTTGCCGGTCTTAGTGGATGCCAATAACCACTGCGTCGATGCTCTGAGGTATGCCCTGGGGAGCCTGATCAAGAAGAAAAACGCCATATCAGTTACGAGTTTCAGTGGGAGGTGAAAAAGTGGACAGCAACGTTGCCGCTTATGATAAACGGTATGGGGAGATGTCGAAGTTCTGGCCAATATGCCAAGCCCTCCTTGGCGGCACTTACGCTATTCGGGAGTCTCATGATGAGTTCCTGCCTAAGCATCCTGCTGAAAGCCGAGAGGACTATGCGGTCAGGGTAAAGCGGTCTGTCCTGACCAACTATTACGCCATGACTATTAAGTACCTTGTGGGCAAGGCGTTCAGCAAGCCTTTAGTCCTTAAGGATGACGTCCCACCCCAAGTCAAGGAATGGTGTGAGAATGTCGACCTCCAAGGAACTCATATAAATTCATTTTCCCCATCCCTTTTCTACGACGCCTTAGGTATAGGGTTCGGGGCCATTCTCGTTGACTACACCAGGACAACCCCGGGGCTTTCTTTGGCCGAAGAGCGGGCAATAGGCGCACGGCCTTACATGGTCTCTGTGCCAGCACAATCCCTAATTGGGGTAAGGACAGGGGCAAGAGGTTCAGATATCCAAATGGCTCGAATAAAGGAAGTCACGGTAGAGCCTGATGGAGAATACGGAGAAGAGACGATTAAGCGTATTAGGGTGCTTTACCCTGGTGGATATCAGCTCCATGAGGAAAAGAGAATGAACGGGGAAACGTCCTATTTTGTCGTGGAGGAAGGGCCTATGTCGATAGGTAAGGTTCCTCTGGTCCCCGTTTACGGATTGAAGATGTCGGCGTGGAGCGGAAAGTCCCCTGTGTTGGACCTGGCTTTCAAGAATGTTCAGCATTACCAGGTAGACAGTGATTACGACAACGCCCTGAGAGTAGCTTCTTTCCCCCTCTTGGCGGTCTCTGGGTATGATGCGGACAGAGACCCCTCTATTGTCGTGGGACCTCAGAGGGTTCTTACGACACAAGATCCAAACGGACGGTTCTACTATGTTGAGCATTCCGGGTCAGCTCTAGGGGCAGGAAGACAGAGGCTTGAAGATCTCAAGGCTGACATGGCCACCATGGGACTACAGATGCTTATGCCCCAGGCCTCTGGTGCGGTCACTGCGACAGAGGCCCAGGTAAAGTACGCTGAAGCCACTTCGGACCTCCAACGCATGGCTTTCGATTTCAAGGACTCCATCGAAAACGCCTTACAGCTTATGGCCGAATGGATTGGTCTCCCTGATGGAGGATCTGTGGAGCTTAGAGGACAATTTACCTTGCCAAGAGACGCCGCCACAGAGGCCCAGGCCTTAATTTCCTTGCGGTCTGCAGGGGAGATAACGTCAAAAACCCTGCTATCGGAGCTCAAAAGGAGGGACTTCCTCCCTGATGACTTCGACATAGAGGGGGAGACGGAAGCTCTATCTTTAGAGGGACCGGACGATGTCTTCGGCAAATGAGAGGATAGCGGAGGCGATCAGAAAGAGGGCCATCAGGCTTGAACGCTACTCAGCGGGAGAGAGAAAGGCCATCCTCAAAATGCTTGACAAGCTCTTTGGAGAGCTTAGGCTTCGACTCGTTGATAGTGGAATCGGGGGAATAAAAAGGACTGATTACCAAATGCGTCGTCTAACTCTTTTGTTTGAAGAGATTGAGGCGACGATTTCGTCTGCCTACGGTGGCATTTCCGACCGAATGGATGGGGCCCTGCGGTCCCTGTCGGAAGTGGAAGCGTCTTGGGCGATGAACGCCGTCAATGAGGGATTGGGGCTCAAGCTATTAACCATGACTCCGGTAATAAGCGAGAGGATAGCTGCCGCCGCTTCTGATGTTTTGATAGAAGGGGCTCCGTCCCGAGAGTGGTGGGCTAGGCAATCCGTGAAGCTGCTTGATGGGTTCAAGGACCAGATGAGGAAAGGTTACCTTCAAGGGGAAACTAACCGGCAACTACTTTCCAGGCTGGTCGGTGGAGTAGATGCGTCGGGGAACCCTGTCTTTGATCTCTCCAAGGGGACAAAGAGAGGGGCAGAGGCGACCATCAGAACCAGCGTCCAAGCCATCGCCAACGATGCCAGGATGAGGCTTTACCGCGAGAATGCAGATGTTATCAAGGGGGTTGCCTGGATATCGACTCTCGATACTCGGACAACCCCCGGATGTGCCGCCAGGGACGGGCTTATGTGGGATCTGAACGGCAAACCGATAGGGCACGATATGGAGCTCATACCCCCCCCTTCGCATTGGGGGTGCCGGAGTACGCTGTGTCCTGTTACAAAATCTTTTCGAGATCTGGGGATAGACTCCGACGAAGTTCCAGCAAGTACCAGAGCTTCTATAGATGGACAGGTTCCTGAGAAGATGACCTTTGAGAAGTGGCTGGAGGGCAAGCCGGATTCTTACGTGGAGACAGTCTTTGGCCCCACAAGGGCAAAGCTGTGGCGGCAAGGGAAACTTTCTATCCGAGACATGGTGGATCAGCGAGGGAACCCGCTGACTTTGAAAGATTTAGGAGTGGAGGATTGAAATGATAAAAAAGGTTAAGATAGGCCCGATTGTTTACGATATTGACGAAAGGGATCTCAGCGATGCAGAGATCGGAGGGATTATCAGGTACAAGTCTTCCACGATCTCCATTGACACGAACATCCGAACGATAGAATCGAAGAGACAGGTTCTTTTACATGAGATCCTGCATGGCATTATCAATCAAGGGAAATGTGAGGACTGCCTCGTTGGGGAGAAGGAGACGGAAAAGCTGATTGATGTTCTGTCCTATGGGCTTCTGGGACTCATTCAGGATAACCCTGAGCTTTTAGAGGAGCTTGGAGGCACCGCTTCTTTCCCCAAGGAGAGTAAAGACAACGTTCTGCACATCAAGTCCGTTGATCCATGCGCCGTCACTAGGGAAGGTGTTCTTCAGGGCCTTTCTCTTATTATGGGGCCGCCAGAGGACACAGAAGCACAGGGACAAACCGAATAAGTTTTTTAGCCGTCTCTTCGGAGGCGGCTTTCTTTTTAGCCATAGCGTGATGCTGTGGCCTATCTCACCGGGAGGGTGATTACATATGCCATTGAAACTGAAACTTACTGCGGATGAACACAATAGCCTCGACGAGGGACTCAAGGGGCTGTACGAGGAGAAGGACGGAGCTTTTGTCCTTGGAGTGGACGGAATAGAAGACACCTCAGGGCTGAAATCGGCCCTTGAGAAGGAGCGCAAAAGGGCCCGTGACCTGGAAAAAGCGGCCAAAGCATACGAAGGTGTCGGGATGACGCCGGAGGAAATAGCGGAGCTGGTCAAGGCCCAAGAAGAGGCAGAGAAATCGTCCCTCGAGAAGAAGGGCGAATGGGAAAAGCTCAAGGTCCAGATGCTGGATAAGCACCAGAAGGATCTTTCGGCGAAAGACGAAGAAGTCAAGAAGATGAAACAGACTTTGGAATCTTTCCTGGTAGATGCCGCGGCAACAGAGGCCATAGCGTCAGCAAAGGGGATACCTCAGCTCCTTCTTCCTCATGTCAAAAGTGCCGTGAGCGTGGTGGAAGAAGACGGCAAATATCAGGTCCGAGTCATGGGGAAAGATGGTCCGAGGGTGAACGCCAAAGGCGAGTTCCTGGGAATAAAGGATCTTGTCTCTGAGATGAGGGAGTCGGATATCTTTAGCCGTGCGTTCGAGGGCAGCGGTGTCTCGGGCGGTGGAGCCGCTCCTTCCTCTCAAAAAGGGAGCAGAGGAACACACGTGATATCTCGTGCCGATGCGAGGGATGCCTCGAAATACCAGGCAGCCAAAGCGGAGGCAGTAAAAGCAGGAGCGGAACTTGTTATCGCCCCTGAATAAAATTCACAGGAGGAATAATAATGTCTAATGTTCTTGGAAACTATGATCCTTTTTTCTATGCTAACGAAGCAATAATGGTTTTGCAGAAAGCTCTCGGAATGGCCGCCAGGGTTCACAGGGATTATGACCCTGCCCCCCAGCAGAAAGGGAGCGTCATTAATATAACCCGGCCTTCCTCTTTTGAGGCCACGGACGTTAACCCCTCAACTGGAGGGACCACGCAAGACCTTACCCCTGAGAACGTCCCGATCTCCCTGGACAACTGGAAGGAGGTTAAGTTCGCTCTTACAGACAAAGAGTTGACCTTCACAAAAGAGAAGATCATCACTGACCACATCACCCCTGCTGCCTACGCGCTGGCCGACTCTATTGACCAGACGTTGGTGAAGCTAGCGAACAAGACCCCTTGGTTCGACTCTTTTAGCGGAACCGTCGCTGTCGGTGACATTCTCAAGGCCCGAAAGACGCTTTTCGACAACAAGGCCCCGATGAGCGACCTCCATTTCATGGTTGATGGGGCTGTCGAAGCCGCCTTGCTCGGGCTGGAACCCTTTGCTACTTATAGCGGGTCTGGTAATGCTGGAGCAGACACGCAACTTCGTGGTTCCCTCGGGACCCGGTACGGTATGGAGTTCTTCGCCAACCAGAACGTAGAAAACTTTACTTCCGGGACTTCTGCGGATCTTGCAGGTGCGGTTAACGCAGATACCGCGGCAGGATCTACCTCTATCGTGGTAAAGAGCCTTACTGCTGAGACGTCCTTTAAAGCGGGGGACATCATCACCATAACCGGCGATGCCCAGCCCTATACCATCACTGCGGACGTTACCCTTGCGGCGGCGACCACCTCGGCCACTTTCAACATATTCCCTGCGCTAAAGAAATCGGCGGTTGCGGATGCTGTTGTGACGCTTAAGCTCCCTTCCGGCAGCGGTGGCACAAAGAGCCAGAACGTAGCCTTCCACCGTCACGCCTTTGCCCTTGCCATGGCCCCTTTGTCTGATATGGGGGGGCAGTTAGGTGCTCAGGTGGGGACGGCCACTGATCCGGTCACTGGGCTTAGCCTCAGATCCAGGCTTTGGTACGATGCTGATCACAGCACCGTAAAGGTTGGCCTCGATGCCCTCTGGGGCGTCCAGGTGCTTAATCCAAACCTTGCCGTCCGTATGATGAAGTAGCAGGGATAGCGAGAGGGGCGGTCTCCGGGCCGCCTTCTTCTTTTTTGGAGGTGATAGCGCCATGGAATACGTCAAGATCGAATTTAAGGGTGGATGGGCCTTGTTGGCAAAGGGCGAGTTCAACCCAAAAAAACATAAACTCTATGCTGAACCCACGGATAAGCTCGTAGAGGAGGTGGAAGAAAATGCCTCTCGTCGTAGAGGACGGAAGCGGGAGGAATGACGCTGACTCTTACGTCAGCGTAGAAGGGTGTGGGGCATACCACGACGCCATGGGTAACACCGGGTGGGTTGTTCTTGAGACAGGCGAAGAGGCGGACATTGCCGCAAACTTAAAGGCAAGAGAGATCGCTATCAGGAAGGCCACCGCCTTTATAGAGAGGTCCTATGGGTACAGGTTCCGAGGTCGGAAAGCGACAGCGGCACAGGCCTTGTCGTGGCCACGAGAAAACGCTGTGGACGATGATGATTTTGTCCTAAGTGGTATCCCAATGGCGGTCAAGAAGGCCACCTGTGAGGCGGCAATTAAGGCCTTTGTCGGTGTGGATCTCATGCCTGACCAGGAGCGAGGAGGGAAAGTCCTTTCCGAATCGGTTGGGTCAATCTCCGTTACCTACGCGTCAGGAGCCCCGGCCGGAACGGTCTTCGACGTTATCGACTTTACGATACGTCCAGTTCTTGGGGCTAATGCGGTCTCTATGGTGAGAGCATGAACTATGAAGGAACGAGACAAAATGTCTCTAAGCTGATTGGGAAGTTCGGACGGGCTATAACACTTCGGAAGGTGGTAAAAGCCCCTCCTGCTAACCCTTGGGAGACGCCAACGATAACAGAGGAGCTTTACGAACAGGTAGGGGTTGCGGAGCCATATAGTGAACGCTTAGTGAATGGGACTTCTATTCTTGCCGGTGATTTCCGCTTGCTCTTGCCAGGTAGCAAGGTTACGCCCTCAATAGGGGATCGAGTGACTATTGGGGATGAGACATACAACGTCGTTAACGTTCTTGCCAACTCTCCAGGTGGAACGACTTTGATGTTCACGTTACAGCTGCGGAGGTAGTTATGAATGGATCTGATTTCAGGGTGGAGTTAAATGGGTTCGGCGAAGAGGTGGAAGAGGCTCACGTCTCGCTGATGAAGAAAGTCACCTTAGATTTGCTGGATAGGGTGACAAAGAAGTCCCCTGTCGATAGCGGAAGGTTCCGGGCAAACTGGATGGTGGGAATAGGCGTCCCCAATGACTCGGAGTCCGAATCAATAGTAAATGATGCTGTGAATAGGGGGCTTGCGACAGTTGCGCCCCTTAAGTTTGGGGAGACCGTCCATGTGTCTAACAACTTACCCTATGCAGAGGCACTGGAGCATGGGTCGTCAAAACAGGCCCCAGCAGGTGTCCTCGGGGTGTCCGTCGAAGAAGTAAAAGCCTTCTTGAAGGATGATCAGGAGGTATAGGCTATGTCCTTTTCTGGGTTCTTTTCTACCCTTGCGAATGCCTTTAGCCAAGGGTGGATAGATGAGACGACTTTAGGGCCTCTGACTCCTATAGCGTGGCCTAATGTGGCGTTTACTAAGCCTATTGGAAAGCCATGGGTCAGGTTCAACGTTATCGATGGGGCGTCTGCCTACATGAGCGCAGGGAGTGCAGGGAGCAATCTTGTCCGTCATGTGGGACAGG
>JTFN01001068.1_pt1 | contig 18885 bp, 14 predicted proteins | sample 235401 | NCBI WGS metagenome assembly JTFN01 (sample SAMN03067589, study PRJNA260952) | activated sludge metagenome | biome: Sludge; feature: Wastewater; isolation source: CETP activated sludge from augmented bioreactor treating industrial... | place: India:Gujarat | collected 2013-04 | reverse complement strand
GCGACGTGAGTATAAGAATCCCTATAAAGGTTCTAATTCTTATACTCACGTCGCCTTTGACGTGTAAATTAATTTTTACTACACGATTAATTGCAAAAAAAACAGATACTCTGTATTTATCGCAAACCAATTTTTATAAACTGATAAAATCTTATTAAATTCTAATTATTAAACAGAAAACAACATCTCACCATAAGATGGATAAGGCCAGTAATCGCTACCAACAATTGTTTCAAGTTCATCTACAACAGAGCGTATATCTACCATAGCAGTAATTACGGTATCTGCATAATAACAAGCTTGCTCAATTACATCACTAATTGAATTTGCTTTTAACATTATAGAATCAAATTTTTCTGTCTTTTCATATAAAGTATCAGAAAGAGCAGAAACAGTTTCTATCGTTTCTAGCTGTGATTTACAAGCAGATTTTGAAACAGATTTTACATTTTCAACTGCCATTGCTGTATCAGATAAGAAATCTGTTACAGCTGGTAGAATATCACGTTTAATCATTTCTAAAGAAGTAAGAGCTTCGATATGAAGTTCTTTACTATAATTTTCCATTAAGATTTCATAGCGACTCTCTAGTTCTGCTTTTGAATAGACACCAAATTTTTCAAAAAATGCAATATTTTTTGAATCTACCAAACATGGCAATGCATCAGTTGTGCGTCGCAAGTTTAATAAACCACGTTTTTCTGCTTCACCAATCCAAGAATCATCATAACCATTACCATTAAAAACAATTTTCATGTGTTCTTTAAGTGTTGTTTTTACAAGATCATTCAAAGCTTTTGTAAAAGACTCTCCAGTTCCGGCTTTTTCTAATATATCAGCAAATTCTGCCATAGTTTCTGCAACAGCGGTATTAAGCATAATATTAGGAGATGCAAGTGACTGAGACGATCCAAGAGATCTAAACTCAAACTTATTACCTGTGAATGCAAAAGAACTTGTTCTGTTACGATCCGTTGTGTCTTTAGCAAAAGAAGGAAGTACATCAACACCAATAGTCATAAGCTCTTTGGCTTTTTTGCTATAAGTTGTACCGTCTACAATAGAATCTAAAATCTCACCTAAATCTGAACCAACAAACATCGAAATAATTGCTGGAGGGGCTTCGTTTGCTCCCAAACGATGATCATTTCCTGCACTAGCAACAGACATACGTAATAAATCTTGATGCTTATCTACCGCTTTAATAACTGCAGCTAAAATCAAGAGAAATTGTGCATTCTCTGATGGAGAATCACCTGGTTCAAGCAAGTTGACTCCAGTATCAGTAGAAATAGACCAGTTATTATGTTTTCCAGAACCATTAAGACCAGCATAAGGTTTTTCATGTAGAAGACAAACAAGACCATTACGTCGAGCTACTTTTTTCATCGTCTCCATTACAATCTGGTTTTGATCTGTTGCAAGATTTGTTGTTGTAAAAATTGGAGCCATCTCATGTTGAGAAGGAGCAACCTCATTATGTTTAGTCTTGCTTAAAATTCCTAATTTCCACAATTCAGAATCTAATTCTTTCATGTATGCTGAAACACGAGGTTTGATAGCACCAAAATAATGATCATCTAATTCTTGACCTTTAGGTGGTTTTGAACCAAAAAGTGTCCGGCCACAAAATTTTAAATCAGGACGTTCATTGTATACTTTTTCATCAATTAAAAAGTATTCTTGCTCAGCACCTACTGTACAATTTACACGATTTGCTTCCGTTCCAAAAAGCTTAACAACGCGTAAGGCTTCTTTATTAAGAATTTCCATTGAACGCAAAAGTGGAGTCTTTTTATCAAGAGCTTCACCATTGTAAGAACAGAAAGCTGTTGGAATACAAAGAGAGCCATCTTTTAAGAAAGCATATGATGTTGGATCCCATGCTGTATACCCACGAGCTTCAAAAGTTGCTCGAAGACCACCATTAGGAAAACTAGATGCATCAGGTTCACCTTTTATAAGTTCTTTTCCAGAAAAACGCATTATAACTTTACCATCACCTGCTGGTTGGATAAAACTATCATGTTTTTCTGCTGTAATACCAGTCATTGGTTGAAACCAGTGTGTAAAGTGTGTAGCACCGTTTTCGACTGCCCATTCTTTCATTGCATGTGCAACAGCATTTGCTGTGCCAGGCTCTAATGGAGTATTCTCTTTTAATGTCTTCTGGAGTGACTTCCAGGCATCTTTAGGCAACCGTTCTTTCATTACAGTTTCATTAAAAACCATACTTCCAAATAATTCAGGAATATTTTCCATTTTTTCCTCCAGATAAACGTTAAGGTATTCAATTTAAATAAAAAAAAAAGCGCTGTATTCTAGAAATTTACCCCTAGAACACATCGCCTTTGATGTTTTATATAGGCACTTTAGCAAAAAACTTTTTTTTTGTCAATAGAAATTTAAATATTTTTGCATTTTATGCATCATTTATGCAAAGTTTATGTATAATTATACAGTGAATAGTTGTGAATGGCAAAAACAATCCGTCGTGTGATCGTTCACCATGCCTACTGCCTGCATAAAACTATAGCAAATAGTAGAGCCGACAAAACTAAAACCTCGTTTTTTAAAATCTTTACTCATTTTATCAGAAAGTTCCGTTGTTACAGGAACTTCTGATAAATTTTTCCAATGGTTTTGAATAGGACTACCACCAACATAATTCCAAAGGAAAGCATCGAGAGAACCAAATTCTTTTTGGATTAATATAACTGCTTGGGCATTTTTTATTGCAGAAGTAATTTTGCGTCTATTACGAACAATGCCTGCATTTGCTAAAAGGCTATCAATCTTAGCTTGGTCATAGTTAGCCACAATACGAGGATTAAAAAAGTCAAAAGCTTTTCTGTAATTTTCTCTTTTTTTAAGAATAGTAAGCCAGCTCAAACCTGCTTGTGCACCTTCTAATACAAGGAACTCAAAAAGCAAGCGGTCATCATGAATTGGTCTTCCCCATTCTTTATCATGGTATGCTATATAGAGAGGATTTTCTCCACACCATGTGCACCTATGAATATTGTCTTTTTGTACCATACTATTTCCGTATATTTATTCCATTAGTTTATTGAGCAGTTCTGGAGAACGTGTTCTTTGCCATAGTGGAGTTTTTTCTGAAGCATATATTGGTATTTGCTCTTCAATTGGAGGAGTAGGATTTGCATTATGGTAAAAAATACCTAGTGGAAAGGGTTCAGACTCAAATGTTTTTTCGAGAGCTTTCATTTTATCAGATGGATCCCACGAATCGGGTAGTTTGTATGTATGCTCTTTATACCACTTAAAAGTGTTTGTTTTATTAAACGATACGCAAGGGTCAAAAATATCGACAAGTGCATATCCTTTAAATAAAATTGCTTCTTTTATAATTTTTTTTGTTAATTCTGGATCACCAGTAAAAGTACGCGCAACAAACGACGCTCCAATTGATATTGCTACAGCCAAAGGATTAAAAGGCTCTAGAATAACACCACCAGTTTGAATAGGTGTTTTCAATCCTTTAGGACTAGTTGGGGAAGCTTGCCCTTGTGTTAGCCCATACACCATATTATTATGTACTAAATGGGTAATGTTAGGATTACGTCTAATTACATGCAAAAAATGGTTGCCACCTTCACCGTACATATCGCCATCTCCACCTTCGGCAATAACGGTAAGAGATGGATTTGCCATTTTTATAGCTGTTGCAACAGGAACTCCTCTTCCATGTAGTCCATTAAAAAAATTAGAATGAACATATTGTGGCATTTTTGCTGCTTGGCCAATACCAGAAGAGATAACGAGCTGTTGAGGAGCAATATCAAGCTCTTCGAGTGCCTCTTTAAGAATTTTTAACAACATAAAGTTACCACAACCTGGGCACCAAGCAATATCTGTACTTGAATCACAATCAAAACGTGTCATAATCTTATACCTCCTCAATTTTTTGAATTAATTCTTCTACCGAAAAAGCAAAACCGTCATATTTTAGAATTTTCTTATCAAAATCGACCATGAGTTCTTGCTTGAGCAGCTTACCAAACTGACCTGTTACATTATTTTCTACAAGAATAGTCTTTTGCGCTTTTGCAAAGAGAGCTTTTGTAGAACGTGGAAGGGGATAAACTTGTCTAAAATACACAAACGCAATGTCTTTTCTATTAAGCTTTTTTACAGCCTCACAGATTGCCCCGTACGTGGAGCCCCACCCAACAATGAGCGTTTGGTAGTCACTACTCCCAATTATTTCAGGCTCAATATCGTCTAACTTTGCCAATTTGCGCATACGTTTATCTGTCATAGCAATACGCACATCTGCTTGTTCTGTTATAAGACCTTCTTCTGTATGCTCATCACTATCGACTCTGACAATTCCTTCGCCATGATTTGGAATACCACGTGGTGAAATACCAGAAGGGGTTATTGTATATCTTTTGTAATCTTGTGCTGTTTTGACTATATGCTCTTTTATTTCATTTTTAGAAAAATCTATTTTAGGAATATAGCCTTCACTGTCAAGAAAATACTGATCGGTAAGAATAAAAACTGGAACTTGAAATGTATCTGCTGTTTCAAAAGCTTTACGGGAAAGTTCGACCCCATCTTGTAAATTACTAGGTGCATAAATAACACGCGGAAAATCACCATGGCCACCATAGACTGCAAAGTTAAGATCACCTTGTTCTGTTCTTGTTGGTAATCCTGTTGCAGGACCTGGACGCTCAGCTAAGTGAATAACAGCAGGAGATTCAATTATACCTGCAAGGCTTAACCCTTCGGTCATAAGGGCATATCCACCACCAGAAGTTGTTACCATAGAGCGAGCTCCCGCATACCAAGCGCCGAGCGACATAGTAAGAGCAGCTATTTCGTCTTCTGCTTGTTCAACAACAACACCATATTCATCAGCATGAGAAGCCATAAAAGCCAGCACACCTGTACTTGGTGACATAGGATAAGATGCTATAAAATTACACCCACCAGCCAAAGCTCCTATACCAATAGAATCTGTACCGCTAAGTGTTTTTGTGCCTTTTGCAACAGTAGCATCTTTTTGTACTGTAGCTTTTAGTGGAATTTCGTCTGCAAGTTGCATACCTTTATTAAAAGCAGCAATATTATTTTTGACAATATCACTCCCTTTTTTTAAAAAGCGATTGCTAATAAGATCATATGCTATTTGAGGATCACAAGAAAAAAGCTTGCATAAAAGACCGCTAAAAAAAGTGTTTGCATATAACATACCACCAATATCTACTAAACTCTCCTTTACTGAAAGAGGAATTTTTTTGCATGGAAGAGACGTATCAGAAAGGAGTGCTTCTTCTCCAATGACGAGTGTGTTTGGATTAAGCCGTTTTTCGATACGACAAATAGCTTTTTTGCCAAGCACTATTAGTACATCTATAGTATCTGTATACGCATATACAGGCTCGGATGCAATACGAATCTCAGTCGTATTATTACCACCACGTACTCGAAAAGCTTCCTCCTGTTATAGATAGATTACGAAAAATGTCTACTATAGGATAAAAGATGTAAAATATTAATTCTTTACTATTTATTTGTAATTTGTTGACTCTTAAATAAAATGTTGTTATGTTTATAAATGTTCAAATGATTAAATCGTTGAACATAGCATAGTAAAAATCAGAGATTAAATTTTATCAATAATTGGTGAATTTTTATTCTAGAAAAGAAGATAATTTAATGAAAAAGACTCTCATCCAATTGATTGTACTAAATTTGAGTTTTAATATAATGGCTTCAGATTTTAAAAATGAACAAAAAATATTTTCTGCTTCAGATTCTGTGTATAACGAAATTGTAAATTTGTACATTGCAAATGATTTAGCAATTCCTTCTTCATCTGGACCTTGGAGTTGTAATGAATTGAGAGCAATGTTTAACAAACTTGAAACTGTACGACTTTTTGGTTCTATGAAAGAAGTATATAAAGAAGTAAGAAAACAGTTGTACGAAACTCCTGATATTGTATTGGAAGATTCTTTTGGTTTTTCGGTTGGGTTAGTTTTAAGTCCCGAATTTTATACACACACAAACAATACTGATTTTGAAGAAGATAGCGATTTGTATTATGGTCTTGAAGAAAGGGCTAATTTAGCTACGATTCCACTTGAATTTTGGTTTGCAAATAATTTTTATCTACGTTCGAATTTTTCATTTGAAATTGATTCTACAGATGATGATTTAAACAATTTTTTATCCCAGCAGGTGATTACTACAAATGTATTTACAAGAGAGACGAGTGGATCCGCTAATTCGCCATATCGTGCTAGTGTAGCTGTTGGAGGAAATCATTGGAATCTCGTAATGGGAAGAGATGTTGTTAGATGGGGAGTTGGTGAATCTGGAAATCTGATGGTTGGTGGAAATATGAAATATGAAAATTATGCACGTTTTTCTACCTTTTATAATAATTTTAAGTTTACTATGCTTGGAGTGTTTTATCCTCATCCAGAAGAATTGTTAGATCATAATGATTCTTACAATGGATTAAAAGTTCATTTAGCTCATAGAATTGAATTTGTTGCTTTTCAAAATAAGCTATCGGTTGCATTAACTGAATCAATCATGTATCAGTCTAGTAATAACACATTTGATTTACGAATTTATAGTCCAGCAAATATATTTCATGATTATTATATTCGATCTACAGCAAACTCTTTATTGGGTGTGGATATAAATTATGCTTTAGACTACAACTGGGCATTATATGGACAATTGGTGGTAGATGAATATCATATACCGGGAGAAGCTAATCCAAATTATGGAAATGCTGGTTCTCATCCAGATGCTTACGGGATACTTACTGGGATTAAAAAAATCAGATCGTTTAAAGAAGGTGTTTTCAAAACAGTTTTTGAAACTGTTTTTGCTTCCCCGTATCTTTATTTAAGGGAAGCTTATGATGATGAGACAGATGAGTATGGGGTTTCTTTTTATGGTGATTATCGTATGTATACAGGTGTAATTGATTATACAAGTTATTGTACCGGATATGAATATGGAGGCGACTGTATAACGGGTACTTTAAAAACAACCTATGAAAAGGATGCCTGGAAGGCAGGTATTGAACTTTTTTATATGGCTCATGGTATAATAGATTCTGCAGAAGATTATGGAGATGGAACTTTAGATGAAGGAGAAAGTATACCTTGGGTACTTGCAACAACATCTCCTTTAAACTCCAGTGATCCAGATAAAACAGGTTATATTGAACATACTTTTCGCGTATCGATTTCAGGTTCTTATCAAATTTTGGCAAATGTAAAAACATATGCTCGTAGTGATTTATATTTAATTATAAATGAAGATAATGATTTAAAAGATCCTGTAAACGATATTCAGGTTACATATGGAGTAAAATGGGTCATCTAATAAAGAATATTGTAAATTATTCTATAAAAGTTACTTTATCTTATTTCTCGACAAACTTTATTCTGCATGATATCCTAAATTATGGCTTTTAATTACTCAGATTTAGATCAAATACGCAAAACAAATCCTTCGTGGCGTTTAATGATGGCTGATAATGCGACTTTAATTATTAGTTTTTTTGATCGAGCCTTTCGTATTAAAAATATTAGACAAATAAGTGAAGATGAGCTTATTCGCGATCTAGAAGATTATTTATATGAATTACGACAAACAGTCGGAGAAGATGCTTTTCCACGTCCTGCAAGTGAGTATCTTGATGATTGGACTGTTCCTGGAAGAGAATGGCTACGTAAATTTTATATTCAAGATAGTAACATTGCTTATTATGATTTAACTCCTGCTTCAGAGTTAGTGTTACAGTGGGTTGATGGTTTTTTTGATAATGGATTTGTTGGTACAGAGAGTAGATTAAAGACAAGTGTTGATTTGTTACGACAGATTGTACACGGTGCCGAAGAAGATAAAGATGTTCGACTGCAAGAATTAAAAAATGAAAGAGAAAAACTCGATAAAAAAATACAAGCGGTAGAAGCTGGCAAGCTTGATATGTTAGATGATAGACAAGTTAGGGAACGGTTTTTACAATTTCAAAGAACTGCAAAAGAATTGTTAGGAGACTTTAGAAAAGTAGAGTATCGCTTTAGAGGGTTAGATAAAAATGTGCGAGAAAAAATAGCGACGTGGAATGGCAGTAAAGGTGAGCTTTTAGAAAAGTTTTTTGGGTATCAAAATACGATTACAGATTCAGAAGAAGGCCAAAGTTTTAATGCATTTTGGGATTTTTTGATGACCTCTTCGAGTCAAGAAGAGCTTTCTGATTTGCTCAATCGTGTTTTTAAAATAAAAGCTTTAGATGGACTTTTAGAAGATAAACGACTACGACGTATTCACTTTGATTGGATAAAAGCTGGAGAGCAAACCCAGCACACCGTAGCACGACTTTCGCATCAGTTGCGACGATATATTGATGACCGAGCATATTGGGAAAATCGTCGTATTTCTGAACTTTTAGATGAGATTGAAAAACAAGCTATAGAAATAAAAGATGATTATCCAAGTCAAGCCTTTATGCACATAGATGATTATAAGGTTTCATTAAACCTACCTTTAGAGCACCCTCTTTTTTCACTACCGATTACTACAAAACTTATCTCGAATATTGAAATAACCTCTGACGAAAATGTAAATACCGATAAATTGTATTCAGTTTTTTATGTAGATGAAGCTCGTCTTTTAAAAAATATTGCAAAATCGTTAGAAAAATCATCTCAAGTAACATTACAACAAATTTTAGATGAAAATCCACTTCAAAAAGGGTTAGCAGAATTGGTAATGTATGTAAATCTAGCAGAAAAAGATAGTCGTACCTATGTAGATAAAAATGTTCATGATACTGTTATATGGTCAACTGCAGAACAAAAAATAAAAAAAGCTACATATCCGCGAATTGTATTTTGTAAGAAGGTAAAAAATTGATTGAAGAAAAAGAAAAAAAAATTGGCCCTGTTGTAACTTATTTGATAAAGGGAATATTGTATCAAGAAGAAAAACCTGAACTATGGAACACTCTTATAACATACGAAAATTCAATACAGGAGTATTTTAAAGTTATTGGTTTAGCTGTTCAGATACATAAATCTAATGGCTATGCATATCTTATGACAATAGAAAATGATGCTACACAAAGGGTATTACCACGCCTTATAACTCGAAGATCTCTTTCTTATCCGGTAAGTCTTATTTTAGTGCTTTTAAGGCGTAAAATATTAGAATTTGAGACGAGTTCGAGTGAAGAAAGACTTATTCTCGATAAAGAAGAAATTATAGATATGGTTAGTGCTTTTTTCCCCTCTGGAAGTAATGAGGTCAAATTTTATAAAAAAATAGATGCATATCTTCAAAAAATAAATGATTTAGGATTTATTCGTTTTTTAAGCGATAAAAAAGATAAAATTGAAGTAAAAAGAGTTATAGAAGCCTTTGTTGATGCTCAGTGGATCAGCGATTTTAATACAAAACTTGCAGAATACAAAGCCTACAAAAGCAATGATTTAAAAATTACAATAGTAGATGAAGATACAGAGGAGAGTGTACATTGAGTGATGGACTTTTTGAATTTTCAGATGATAATAGTGTTGCTGGGTTTCGTCTATCTCGTTTGGAGCTATACAATTGGGGAACTTTTAATAAAAAAGTAATCGTTTTTCCTCTTCACGGTAAAAATGCATTACTCACTGGTGACAATGGTTCTGGTAAATCTTCTCTAGTAGATGCTCTTACCACACTTTTAGTTCCAACAAATAAAATTATTTATAATAAAGCCGGTGGAGCTGACCGTGGAGAGCGCTCTTTACGTACATATACATTGGGGTATTATAAAGCAGAAAAAAACGATATGGGTACAACTTCTAAACCTATTTATTTACGAAAAGAAGGGACTACACATACTGTAATTTTGGGTGTCTTTTATAATCAAGGATATGAGCAAACTTTAACAGTCGCTCAAGTGTATATGCAAAAGGATTTAGTAGGACAGCCGAATCGATTTTATGTAGTAGCAGACACAGATATGAATATTGTCCAAGATTTTAGTAATTTTGGTCCTGATATAATAAATTTAAAAAAACTATTAAGAAAACGTGAAAAAACCGAAGTTTTTGATAGGTTTACGCAGTATAGTGCTTCTTTTCGTCGTCGTTTAGGTATAAAAAACGAAAAAGCACTCGATCTTTTTAATCAAACAATTTCTCTTAAATCTGTTGGAAACTTAACTTCATTTGTACGCGAGCATATGCTTGAATCTTTTGATGCAGCCGGAGCAATTAAAAATCTTATTAATCATTTTGAAGACTTAAATAATGCTCATGAAGCGATTTTAACCGCAAAAAAACAAATTGCAGAATTAACACCAATTATACAAAATTTAGATACTTATAATGCAATACATAAAAAAGTAGAACATACTCATAGCTGTAGAGAAAGTTTAAGAGCTTATTTTGCTGCTATAAAAAAAAACTTACTTGAGAAGCGAATTGAGCAGGATACTTTAAAAATTGAAAAAGGTTCATTAAAAATAACAAGCATTAAAGAAAAGTTACATAGTTTAAATAAAGACCGAGATCGCATTATTCAAGACATAGCAGAAAATGGTGGCAATAAACTTGATGTCCTACAACGAGAATTAGAACAAGCTGAAAATAATAAAAACAGACGTCTAGAAGTTGCTACAAAGTATGATACCTATGCAAAAGCTCTAGATTTGCCACTTTTACAAGGTCCAAATGAATTTGCGCTTAATAAAAGTCAGCTTAAAAAGCTTATTGAAGATAATAAACATGAACAGACTGATTTACAAAATAGTAAGTCAGAAAAAGAATATGCATTTAAGGATTTAAAAAAATCGCATGATGAATTAGAAAAAGAGCTTCTCTCGCTAAAAAGCCGAAAAAGTAATATTGATTATCATCAAGTGGATATTCGAAATAGACTTTGCAAAGATTTACATGTTTCTCCGCAAAACTTACCTTTTGCAGGTGAACTAATTGCTGTTCGGGAAGATGAAACAGCATGGGAAGGCGCTATTGAGCGTGTATTGCGAAGTTTTGGTATGTCGTTACTTGTACCAGAAGAACTGTATTCAAAAGTGTTAAAATGGGTCGATCAAACCCAACTACGCGGTCGGCTTGTCTATTATAAAGTCGAAAAATTGCAAAAAAAAACACAAGAGTTTTGTGATTCACAAATGCTCATAAGTAAAATTTTGATTAAACAAGATGAAACTTATCATGACTGGTTGTATGATCAAATAATTCAACGATTTAACTTTACCTGTTGCACAACTCTTGAGTCTTTTAAACGTGCTAGAAAAGCTATTACACAAAATGGACAAATAAAAGGAAGTCAAATAAGACATGAAAAAGATGACCGTTTTAATATTAACGATAGAAGCCGTTTTATTTTAGGATGGACAAATACCGCTAAAATAGCAACATTACTTGCATCAAAAAATGAGTTAGAAAAACAAATGCAAGATATTGCTAATCAACTTGCACAAATAGAAACAAAATTAAAAAGCACTGAAAGTAGACATGATAACCTTTTGGGATTACAAAATTTTTCTCGTTTTGAAGATTTAGATTGGCAGCCAATTGCACAACGAGTAGACCAATTAACAGAACAAATAAGTGAATTAAACGCTACTTCTGATAAACTTGCACAATTGCGACTGCAGCGAGAACTATTAGAAACTAAAATTACGGAAACAGAAACTCAAAAAGATACACTTGCAGATGATGTTTCTCAACTAAAAGGTAAACTACATAATTCTCAAGATTTACTACAAAATGAAATAGAAATTTTGTCGGCAGAGTTGCAACCGACATCCGAAGTAACCATATTTTTAGATTCTCTAAAAAATAAACATTTACAGAATTCAACTCTATATTATGAACGCTGTAATAATTTAGAACAAGAAATGCGAAAAGAATTACAATCTACAATAGATAATGACACTCGAAAATTTTCAAATGTAACTCAAAAAATTATTGTTGCAATGAAAGAGTTTTGTGCAGAATATCCATCTGAAACACGAGATTTTGATGCTTCTTTAGAAGGAGAAAAAGAATATCGAGATTTCCTTGATAAACTTAATAAAGAAAGTTTACCCAAATTCGAAAAACAATTTAAAACAAGGCTTACTCAAAATACAATTCGTGAAATTGCGGGATTTCAGGCTCAACTTAACAAAGAATGTCAGCTTATAGAAGAAAGAGTTGAGCATATTAATCTTTCGATGTCAGCTATTGAATACAATAAAGACCGGTATATTAAGCTTGAATTAGAAAAATCTACTGATGTAGAAATTCGTGAATTTCGTCAGAAATTAAAAACTTGTATCGAAGGTTCTTTAGGAATACAGGAAAGTTCTTATACAGAAGAAAAGTTTTTGCAAGTAAAAAAGATTATTAGTCGCTTTATTGGGCGTGACGGATCTTCTGATATAGATGCAAAATGGACAGCAAAAGTAACAGATGTTCGCAATTGGTTTGTTTTTGCCGCCTCCGAATGTTGGCAAGCAGATGATACTGAGTATGAACATTATACTGATTCTGGTGGTAAATCAGGTGGGCAAAAAGAAAAGCTTGCATACACAGTATTAGCAGCTAGTTTAGCCTATCAATTTGGGTTGGAATGGGGAGAAGTTCGTTCTCAAAGTTTTAGATTTGTTGCAATTGATGAAGCTTTTGGTCGAGGTTCTGATGAGTCAGCTCATTATGGTTTAGAGTTGTTTAAAAAACTTAATTTACAATTACTTATCATTACCCCATTGCAAAAAATTCACATTATAGAACCCTATGTTTCCACGGTTGGTTTTGTGTATAACGAAAATGGTAAAAATTCAATGCTTCATTGCTTAACAATTGAAGAATATAGTGCTGAAAAGGAAAAATATCATAATGAAAAGTAGCTTTTCTGCAGATAAGACAAAGAGCATTGCATTAACTCCTAAAGATGTACGAGCAAAATTGCTAAAAAAATGGGAAAATGGTTTTTTCTTTTCTAATTCTCCTGATATGTATCCGTATCGTGTTTCTCTTGGTTCTATTTCTTCTGCACAAATTTTAGCTCATTTTGAAGAAGTTCAAAAATGGATAGAAATGTATGTGATAGATTCTTCCAAAAACAACAATACTTTAAAAAAAAGCCTTTATAGCATTGAATGGAAAGATATACATACACGACTTTTAGGGAAAAATCAAATTCCAAAGGCTCTTATATTTGATTGCGCAGAAAATATAGCTCGTTTTGTAGGTAAGCTTACTGAATATCAAACTTTTTTAACTTTAAAAGCCAAACTCACGCAAGTTGATACGCGTCTAAGTGCATGGGCGAATAAAAAGCCCTTTGATGTACTTAAATATGAAAAAGAAATTGACAAATTACTCCGGCTTTGGCAGTGGATGGTAAAAAATCCTAAGCCTGCTATTTATTTACGGCAAATAGATTTGCCAGAAATTGATACAAAGTTTACAGAAGCACATAAAAAAGTCTTATCAGATTGGTTGGATATAACTTTACCAGAAGAGGCTATTAATCAAAAATTTTCTGGCGCTAAATCTTTTGAGCAACGGTATGGGTATAAAACAAAACCAGAGCTTATCAGAATGCGTTTTTTAGACCCCTCACTATATTGGAATGGATGTTCTGATATTTCGATTGACTTAGAATCATTTTGTAATCTTGAACTAGAAAAACTTTCTTGTAAACCAAAGTATATTTTTGTTATTGAAAATGATATAACAGCACTTGCTTTTCCACCTGTTAGTCACGGTCTTGTTATTTTTGGGCGTGGCTATAACTTTTCTCAGTGGAACGATGCAACATGGCTTAAAACACAAAATATCTGGTATTGGGGAGACTTGGATACCCATGGTTTTCGTATTTTAGATCAATTTCGCTCTAGTTTTCCACAAACAAAATCATTTTTAATGGATAAGGCAACATTATTAGCTAATAAAAGTTCATGGGTATATGAAGATGCTCCTTGTCACAATGATTTAACCCATTTAACAGCAGAAGAGAATGCTGTGTATGATGCATTACGAAACAACCATTTACAAGAAAACCTTCGGCTCGAACAAGAATTTATTGCTTTTAGTGCTATAGAAAAATTCTTAAAAAGCTTGAAATGAACAAGAATGCGTAAAAAGCAACTTATTTAAAAACTTTATATAATTTTATGCAAAATAAAAAATAGTAAATACTTTCTTATTAATACATTATGAAACAAAAGCAGTCTTTGCTGTTTGTTCTTCCGTATATCGATTTAAAAAATCGATGACAGAATAGCCCAGCTCCTTTGCAAGGTTTACAGGAACCGCATTCCCAATTTGCTTGTATTGTTGCGACATTGACCCCATAAATTCCCAACTATCAGGAAAAGTTTGGATACGTGCATACTCTCTAACAGTAAAAGGTCTTGTTTCTTCTGGATGACAACGTTCTGTTTGCTTTTGTGCTGGAGAACACGTAAGAGTAAGAGATGGCTCATCCCATGCAATACGTCGAGCCATACCAGTACGACCTCCTCCTAAATAATAGCTTTTCATCATATATTCTTTTTGTACAAGGGGTGGCAAGTTACGCCAACAACCGCCAGGAGGAACCATATCTAATATTTCTTTTTTACGTTTTGGATATTGTTGCCCTTCAGATTCTGGCACATCATTTTCATATAAAGTTCCTCCTTTTAGAGCATCTTTAAGTGTATAAATAGTGTCATTAGATTCTGGATAGTGGAAATCTGTTTTAATATCATTGCGAATAGCAACCAATACTAAACGTTCCCTTTTTTGTGGAACATTATAATATATAGCTTTTAAAATCTTTGGCGGAAGAACTCTATATCCTAATTCTTCTAATATGTTAATCATACCTTTAAGAGTACGTCCTTTATCATGAGAAACTAATCCACGAACATTTTCTCCAATACAAATCTTTGGGTTTGTTTCTTTTATTGCTCGTGCATATTCAAAAAAGAGCGTACCTCTGGCATCGTTAAAACCAAGGCGTTTCCCTGCATAACTAAAAGATTGACACGGGAAACCACCAGAAAGCACGTCTATTTTGTTTTTATATGGTGTAAAATCTAAAGTATGGATATCAGCTTCTGTTACATTCCAATTTGGGCGATTTTTTCGTAGAGTTTTACAAGCTTGCTTATCTATTTCATTTAATAGTACGTGATGTAATCCTGCTTTCTCAAATCCAAGAGCTAAACCACCAGCCCCAGCAAAAAGTTCAATTGATTTGTAGTAACAAAAAGGAACAACATAGTTTGTTTTATGTTTAAATTCTGAAAAATACAGATTTGGATTATCACAAAGAGCCAGATCTTCATCGGTATAGTATCTGTAGCCATTCATTTTGTTGCGTTTTGCAATTAATTTACCAGATTTATCCCATCTGCGAAGTGTTTCTTTAGAAACAGATACTAAATTTGCAAATTCGGTCAATGAATATATATTTTTTTTTGATTTCATATAGTAACCACCTTACACAACCTTATTAAGGGTACTATAATTTATTAATATTATTAAGTCAATAATTTATATACTTATTTATTCTAAAAAGTATATGATATTAAATATCTGAAAATCCTTCGTACGTACTAAAAGCTAATGAATACAGTGATTTAAGAATATCAATGTTATCTTTTCCTAAGTCATCTTGAACAGAATTATGCAAAGATATTTCTTTAATTTCCATTAAAACATCATCCAAAACTGTTGGTAAAACTTTGCAAAGGTGAAAAAAAGCATTTTTTTCGCCAGTAACTTTTTCATATAATTTATCAATTGAAACGCGACGAATTTTTTCATGTTTTCGTTTATTGCCATCAACTGAACATTCCCATGCTTCATCTTGTGATTTTTTAGCAATTACCTCTACAAGCATACATGTCGCTTTATCATTTTCCAAAATAGTATTTTGCATGGATTTATAAACTTTTTGTGCTGAGCCAGAATTCATTGTGTTATGTTTATTTTTTAGTTCAATAAAGATATTTTGTTCTTTGTTGACAATATCGTAACCTTGCTTTGGTACTTCCCATCCTTTCCCAAAATATTTAAAAATATTTTGATGAAAATAACCTATGTGATTACTATTAGATTTATCAATTTGTCGTAAACTTTCATTTTGAATTATTTCTACAATACTTAGTCCATATATTTTTGCGTCAAAAGTTAATTTAATAGGATCAATAATATTCTTATTAAAATCATCTAGATTAATTTTATAACGATATTTTAAAACAGTATCTTTAACATGGTTATAAAGATCCTGATCGTTTATAAATGATAACTTATATTTTTGCACTAAATTTTCTCCCATTTTATATATGTGACAGTTAGAAACTATTCAAGAATTGTAACACACAAACAAAATACTGTAAAATAAGAAACACTCGATACACACAAAGTTATCTTATTCTAACATATTGACAAAAGTATTAAATTGTTGTTAAGTGAATGTTAAAAAAAACTAACTTATAATAGGAGAATTTCATGTCAGAACCTAAAATTAAACGAATTGCCATGGGACTAGATAAAAATAAAGATTTACAAAAAGATCATTTTGGTCAATCTTTCTATTTTAAAATCTACGATTATTCCGGAAAACCAATTGAGCTTAGGGGAAATCCTTTCTACGAATGGCATCAACATGCCAATGCCAAAGAAATACAACAGGTTCTTCCAGATTGTCAGATTTGGGTAGGAAGTGCCATGGGAGCACGTTCTCAAGAATATCTTAAAAGTGCCGGTATTGTTACTTTTCAGATTCCTACAGAAAAAAGCAGCATCTCTCACGAAAAAATAATTCAATTTGTCAAAGAATCAATTAATGAATCCTAATATACTTAAAAAAAATTATAAAGCTTTTATTTGGCATGCGATTTTTCTATCTCTTGCTCAAAAATTTATGGATGTTAATACCGTAATCCCCACCATGCTTATTCAATCCGGTGGAACTCCTGTTCATCTTGGAATTTTAACTGCTATAATGGTTGGTGGAAATGGATTTATGGGAATATTTTTTGCTTCTTTTCAAACTCACCGAGAAACGAAAAAAAAGTATCTTCTTACGGGTATTTATTTGCGTGTTCTAGCCTTACTATCTATGGGTATTGTACTTGCTTATGCAGGTCTATTATCCAGTACGGTTATAATTGGTTTAATTTTAATTCTTATGACTATTTTTTCTTTCTCGGGTGCTTTTGCTGGAATAGCATATAATGGATATTCTAGGAAAAGCAATTGAGCTTAAATCGCGAAAAAGTTTTTTTATTGTAAAACAAACATTGGCAAGCGTAGGAATTCTGGCATCTGCTATCCTTGCTCGGCAAGCACTTCAGCTATTATCATATCCAAAAAATTATAGTGTGCTTTTTCTTATTGCAGGAATACTACTACTTATTGCAACAATCGGTTTCTTAATTATAAAAGAAGAGCCCATAGAGATAAAAGAAAAATTATCTTTAGGAAAAAGAATTACACTACTAAAAGATGCTTTTGTCAAAGATAAAAATTTACGTAATTATTTGTATCTTACAAATTTGGTGAGTATAGGCTTTGCTATTATTCCTTTTTTAATTGCGTATGCAAAAACTAATTTTGGGCTAACGAGTGCAGATACTGGAAACTTTCTCATTCTACAAGTCTTCGGAATGATAGTTTCGACGCTTATCTACCGTTTTGCTTCGAAGGGGCAACGTTACAAAGGTATTTTATCCATTTTTATTATATCAGGAGCGCTTCTTCCAGTACTGCCGCTTCTTTTTCATGGCAACAAGTCCTTATATATTTCTCTCTTTTTTCTCTCTGGCATAGTACTTGCTTCCCGCCAAATATCTTTACCCGGTATACTTTTAGAGATATCAACAGATGAGAATAGAGCAATTTACACAGGATTATCTGGGTTAGGCAGCATTGGCGTCATTTTGTATCCTGTGCTTGCCGGAATAGTTATTCACAATTTTGGATATACAGTAATTTTTATTTTTACAAGTGTTCTTATTTTAAGTAGTTTCTATTTTTCACGAAAGGTAAGTTGCAAAAGGTTTGAACAACATACAGTGGAAAGCCAGAAATTGAACTCGTAAAAGAAATAAATAAAGGAACGTACGATCTTGTTGCAATGGCAACCCATGGGCATAAGTTTTTTTCTGATGTACTTTATGGGAGTGTATCCAATCATCTAAAACATGAAGTAGATGTACCTATATTGTTAGTCAGAGGAACCCCATTGTAGCAAAAAAAAGAGTCATAGGGGAGTTACTTTTTAATTCTACCCCCTTCTCCCTACTTGCATCTATCAATGGTATTCTTTAGAATTACTCCCTATAAATATGAACACATTACCGTTGACTCCTTTAACCTTTATTATTGTATGTCCTCTTGTTTTTTTAGCTGGATTTGTCGACTCAATTGCTGGAGGAGGCGGAATCATATCTCTTCCTGCCTATCTTTTTGCAGGATTACCAGTACACAATGCGCTTGCGACAAACAAGCTCTCTTCTTTTTGTGGTTCTACAATTGCAACCGGTCGATATCTAAAAAATAAATGTTACGAAAAGGTTTTTATTTTGCCTACTGTTATAGCAGCTCTTATTGGATCTGCTACAGGAGCACGACTTGCACTAATTGCTCAAGACGAAATACTAAAAAAAATTCTTCTTGTTATTCTTCCTATTGTTGCAATGGTCGTCATTTTTCGCAGTAAAAGACAAAAAATCAAACCTAGACATTTTACTCTAAAAATACAGCTCATTATTGCCATTATTGCGTCTCTATTCATTGGAATGTATGATGGATTCTATGGACCAGGAACAGGAACCTTTCTTATGCTGGTTTTTACGAGTATTTTAGGCTTCGACGAGCG
>JTFN01000989.1_pt1 | contig 19141 bp, 22 predicted proteins | sample 235401 | NCBI WGS metagenome assembly JTFN01 (sample SAMN03067589, study PRJNA260952) | activated sludge metagenome | biome: Sludge; feature: Wastewater; isolation source: CETP activated sludge from augmented bioreactor treating industrial... | place: India:Gujarat | collected 2013-04 | reverse complement strand
TACGTCCAATAACAGGACCTATCTCTATCAGGAAATCGTAGAAGGTGCCCAATTGGAACTGGATCAAATTAAAGTGCTACAAGCGGACGAGTTGCAACAATCCCTCGAACGCCAAGGGTATGTCACGGTTCCGGGCATTTACTTCGATAGCGCTAAAGCAGAGATAAAACCAGAATCGGATACGGCCTTATCAGAAATGGCTAAATTGCTCTCTAGCCATCCAGACCTAAAAGTATATGTGGTGGGCCATACGGATAATCAAGGTTCGCTTGATGCCAATCTGACCTTGTCGCAGAGCAGAGCTCAGGCAGTTGTTCAGGCTTTACATACTTCATATGGTGTTAAGGCGGAAAACTTGCTGGCTAAAGGTGTCGCATCTTTTTCTCCGGTAGCAAGCAATGCAGACGAAAAAGGGCGCGCGCGCAATAGACGAGTTGAGCTAGTAGTGCAGTAAAAGGCCATCTCAGTCGCAAGCAACGAGATGACCAGAACCAGTGTGCTGGCTGCGGGCTCGGGCGATCAGGGATAGGGCTTGCGTTCGTTCCGTCGTCCTACACCGCTCTGTATGTGTGGCGGGTTGATCTTGAGCGGCTGTGCTTGGCGTGCTTGTGGTGGCTACACTCATGCCACAAAACACATCGAGCCCAGCCCTAGGGGCAATCAATCCGATATAAGGAAACTGAAAGCGAGCATTGCCCAGGATTGGGTGTAGACCTTGTGGGTGCAGGTGGCCGGTGCACCGAAGCAACGACAGGTGGCCGGATTTTGACTGTATTGAATGCTTTTTTGCTTGAAAATCAGTTGCGTGAAGGTCCTGCGAGATTGCTGTGTGGGACAAATAAAGACCTCTTGTTTAGTTCGCTGGCAATTATCGCATAATGTCGCTTTATGTTAAGTCCACCTGTTTATTAGTGTTTTTTATACAGTAATTTAAGCAGAAAACTCGTTGCTTTTTCAACGAGGTTTTAAAAATGCTTACGTTCACAACTGTCGCCACTAAAGGTGGTGTTGGCAAAACCACTTTAACTGCCAATTTAGGTGGATTGCTTGCTGATTTCGGATATCGCGTTCTTTTAATTGATGCGGATATTCAGCCATCTCTGACTCGCTATTACAAACTGGCTAATCAAGCCCCTTATGGCTTAACGCAAATGGTGATGTCGGGAGCACTCACCACGGACTGCATTAGTCACGTCGAGTTTCCACCCGCTGAATTCGAGGGTGACCGTTCAAGTCTGAACGTGCAGGGCGGTTTCTTGCATATTGTGTGCTCTGACACTCAGCGAGATGACAGCCCCCTTCAAATCTGGTTGTCCAATCAGCTTGATCGTCTGGTGCGGATTCGGATGGCCCTGAGTAACCCGGATATCCGTGCTCAGTACGACGTCTGCATCATCGATACCCAAGGGGCAGTGGGCCACCTACAAGACGCTGCCGTCAATGCAGCGGATGTGCTTCTCGCTCCTGTAGCCCCCGATGTTCTGTCGGCCCGTGAGTTTGTTGACGGTACGATCAAGCTCGTCGCCCGTCACGAGTCTGCCTCCAACCTTGGCTATAAAGTGCCCGCCATTCAGTGCGTGATTAACCGTAGCGAGAACACGGTCGATAGCCGCACCATGTCCAGCCTAATCCGCAATCAGTTCATTGAAATGAGCGGGCGTGTGACTGTGCTGGCCACCCAGATTCCACAAGCTGTCGCCTATAAAAAAGCTGCTACCGCCCAAGTCCCTGCTCACTGGATTGATCCGGTCAGAGCGGGCGATCACATGCACAGTTTGCTGTGGGAATTAATCCCCAACCTGAGCAATAAATTCACTCCCAATCACCGCAATGAGTTAGCTCCCGCGCTAGCGGCATTGCATGTCCCTATCTCCGCGTCAGACGAGCCAGACAGCCCGCTCACGACTAACTCGTAGAGCGCGCCATGTCTAAAACTCCGGAATTGCTGACCGCCAGTCAGCGTGCCGCGCAGTTGCGCATGAACGCTGAGTTGAGCTCAACATTAAGAGAGACCAGTCCCGTGTCCTCAAAAAAATCGAATTACGAAGACATCGCCAAACGTTCCCTGATGGGCACGCCGCCACCGCTGAACGCCATGGGTGCGATGACGCCCATGGATGTGGTCGATGGCAGTATTTCAAATTTGGCAGTCACTGATATTGATCGGTACGAATTTGACCCGCGTACCGAAATAAACCCACTCTATGACGAGATCAAGGCGTCGATTCGGGCCAACGGCATCCTGAACCATATCAGCGTTACCAGGCGTCCTGGTCAGCTGCGTTACATGGTCTACGGCGGCGGGAATACACGGCTGCGTATTGCGAAAGAGCTGTACGAAGAAGGCGACCAACGCTTTGCACGCCTGACGGTCATCGTCAAGGTCTGGAAAGGGGACGCGCCGACCATTGCGGCGCACCTGGCTGAAAACGAGCAGCGTGGCGAGATTTCGTTCTGGGAGAAAGCCCAGGGCGTGCTGTCGTTTAAGGAGCATTTCGAGAAAGAATCGGGCAAATCGCTTTCAACCACGGAACTGAACCGGGAGTTACGCCAGGCCAGCGGCCTGAATTTCGGCATGAGCATGCTGCAAAACTTCCATTTTGCGGTTGAGTATCTGACCCCGATCGGGCGTTGGTTGCAAACACGCGATGTAAATCTACTATTGAAACCGCAGATCTCGCAGTGGCTGAAACTGGCTGACAAATTTGGCCAACAAGCAGTCGCTGAAACTGCGCTACAGACCATCCTGCACAAGTACGCCGCTGTGATGAGCCAACAGTCTGTTACTGCAGATCAGAGTGCTCAGCAGGTTTTAGAGGTCTCGCAGTTGCTTGATGAGGTCAACGCAGCCATCGCTGAAGCCTTGAGTGTAGCCCCTGAGAAATTACTGGCCATGGCCCAGGCTCTGGAGGCGAACCCGCGCCTGGAGGTTGAGACCCTGGGGCTGATCGAAGCCACCCCTACGGTGCCAGTGGATCCCAAGCCGTTAATCACTCAAGCACCGACTCAGCCCCCACTAGGCCGAATGTTGGCGAGTGTGCCCGCGCCCAAGAGTAAGCCAGACAGTTCTGGCGGTGCCTTTTTGCCAGCTTCTCCATCGGTCTCCCAGAACGTGGTCTTGAGCGGAGAGGGGGAAGGGTTCGATCCACAGCCGATATTTACGGTGTTAGGCGAGTTTCAGAGCCTGATCGACATGTCGGATGTGCTTTTTAAAAGCGATCAGCCACACCACATCTTTGGCTTTTACCTGGACTTTCCTTCACAAGGTATTGGGTATGTCGATGGGATTGAGCTGGAACCAGAGTTGGTCATTTACCGCAGAGCTCTCTGGAAAATCCTGGTCAGCCTCACCGGTCAGCTTGATCGTCGATTTACGCAGCTCATCCCACACGAAGCCGATGGCTTCACTATTGCTTGGAAACAGCTTTGGGAGCAGGGCGAGGAACAGTTTCAGGCAGGAGCGCAGGAGTTACTGGGCGAGGCATTTGACCATGTCTCGCTCCAAAGCGTGAGCCTGGTATTGCGGCATGAGCAATTGGGGCCGTTGGTCACACGTCTGCTCTCAGAAATGGAACGGGTTCGGACCCGTTACCCAGAGCGTCAACTGGACGGCTTTGTGTCCTTGTTCATGCCGGATGTGACGGAGGAGATTTCATGAATAAGATTCCCATTCAATGTCCTGTTCTACGGCGCATGTTGCTGGCCCACATTATTGAGCAAATCGATGGCGGGTACATGGACTCTCTACTGCGTGCGGGCTACTCACCCGAGTTTCTCGATGATTTGCGTTACCGAACCACTCGGGACATCACGAATCTGGCCAACTCTCCGCAGGAAATGTGGTTCTCACTGTCTGAACAAGTCATCAGCAAGGGACTACATCTGCTCGATATGCGGCGTGAGCACGCCAAGTTACGCGAATACTTTGTGATTCATGGCGCTTCGCGTCGGATGGTGTGTGCGTATTTCAAGCTGTCCCACGAGGAGTATCGGGACTTGCGCGCACAGCTCAGGCCGGGAGGGGAGCCTGGCGGCCGTACGGCCCTGCCTCCAGTCGCTGTGCGGGATGCCATCCATCGAGCCTGGTTCGATATTCAGCAATCGATGTCTGAGCAACCCTGCCGAGACCGAATCTACGCCTTACACCAACAGTTTCCTGATCTACGAATCAGTGTCCTGCAGCAAACCATTGTCGAGTTTGCTGAAGATGATGAGCTTGGTTTGGAAATAAAGCCGACGACGCCACCACTGCAAGGATAAAGCCACATGGACGAAATTATGACTATGCCAAGCACTTCTACAACTGCGCCGCATCCTTCGACTCTGCCTCCGTCAGAACGTGATTGTGATGGCCAGACACAGGGCGGGTGGGCCTTACCGTCCTCTCATGCTGATGGCTCCCAGAACAGTAAAGAAGCGCCAAGGGAAGACTTTTTAGCGCAGGCGGCGCTGTTGAATTTGATGGGGCAAACGCCAATCAGCTTCCATCGCCTATATGTCGATATCACGGGCAATGTCATCACGGGATTATGGCTTTCTTCTGTGCTGGAACGCGTTGCTCAAGCCAAGCCCGAGGAGTTCCAGGATGATGATTATGTGTTTCGTCTATCGGCGACTCAATGTCATCAGGTCACCGGGATTACTGCCTCTCAGCAGAGGACATGCCGACGAGATTTGATCGCATTGGGCATGTTAAGTGAACAGTCGGGGCCGGGCCGTGTACCGGAATATCGCTTGCATCTGAATGTTGTCGCGGATGCCATTCTCCAAGTATCCGCTTCATTGGCTAACTCGCTCGAAGAGGTCCATCAACAACAAGGCTCATCGTCGTCACAACCTGTTCTTTCCAAGCGCTACGGATGAGATGGCTATGGGTGCCGCATTAAACACCGATACAACGACGGCGTCTCTAATTGATGAGGCTATGCAGTTGCTCACCAGCCAAGGGTTTGTGCAGTACTACCCAAACCTGGCTGAAACGCTAGGTAATTTCAAAGCTGCTTTGTTTTTGGGGCACGCGCTCTATTGGGCTCGGCATACTGCCGTTCACTATAAAAATCGTGATGGCTGGTTCTTTCTGACGGCAAAACAGTGTACGCAAGCAACGGGATTAAGTACCCGAGAGCAGGAGAGCGCTCGTCTCTTACTTGTTCAACATTCACTGATTCAGGAAAAGCTGGCTGGTAGGCCGGCCAAGCTCCATTATCGAATCAACCTTGATCGTCTCGCTTCTTGCCTGGGGATCTCGGTTGTCGATCAGAAAGCAAGCTGGGCGCAGCTCGCACCATTGTTGAAACGCTACGTGAGCTTCTACCGGCCCTTGGCGGATATTGCGGGCAATGTGGCCTCTGGCTTGTACCTATCGTATCTGCTGATTCAGCAACGGCATGTTCTTACTTACAGCCGAAGCGTCGAGGGTGAATTTACGCTGTCTCAACAGGCGATTCGTAACGCTCTATGTTTGACCAGCAAAACACAACGCAATGCCCGTGATCGCCTGAAACAAATGGGCCTACTCCAGGAAGCCGGCAATCGCATACGCATTAACTTGTTGGCCTTATGCCCTTTGTTGCACGGTCAGGAGCAGTATCCCCTCAAGTCTGAGTCTATCGATCAACCACTCATTGCTGATGCACCGAAACTGACATCGGTATCCAAACCTGTCCCTGTGAATGGGCAGAAGCCTGCGCCATCACGATCAAGCAAATTATTTGGAGCTGGCACACAGTCACAACGGCCGCTGTTTGATTTGGATAGTGCTGGTGCAGCACGGGCGAACGCAACCGTCCAGCACGCGTTGCGTGACCCTGCCAGCATGAATCCTGGACGTCTCTTTGCTCAGACCTCAGTGAGTCCTGGTGCCGCTTGTGGACAACTCACAAAAGCAAGCGACCTCACAACTCGCCCAACTGCCCAAAACGCGAAACTTGATGCCCAAACCGCAAAACTAACTTGCCCAAACCGCGAAACTAAGCTGCCCAAACCGCGAAACAACAATACAACAATATCTCTTCAAACAACTACAAGACCCGCCATCACCACGGCGTCTGCAGGGGATAAGTCCAAGGCACTGGCCGAGATAGTGGGTTGTCGTCGTGATGATTTGAATTTTCAAAACGACGAGGTTGATATCAGCTTACCCAGTGTACTTGGCAAGCAATGGCACGAGGCTGTGCGCAAGGTGCTGTCCATTGCCAAGCCAGAGCATCGTCAGAGTTTGCTTGATGAGTTGGAAGGTCAGTTGCGCAATCCAGGCAAGCAAATCACGAATCCTCCAGGCTATTTGCATTCGCTGCGTGTCGGCTTGGAATCCGGTCGTGTGCAACTGGCATATGCGCAAAGCATTGCGAGCCAGCGTGAACAAAATCGACATGCTCAAGACGCCGTCCAAGAGCGCATCAAGGCTCTCAATACAAACCTGACGACAACTCTGCCTCCAATGACGAAAGAGGAGGCCTTTGCTCAGTTGCGTCAGCAGGTGCAGACCATGGGGAAGCTGCCATGACGGCCTGGTTTACCCGTGCTTCATTCAGTAACGCGTATTGCGTTAATCCCCAACGGTTGGGAGGTAGCGCATTTTGCGTCAATCCCCACCCGGTGGGAGGTGACGCGTTTTGCGTCAATACCCAACGGTTGGGAGGTAACGCATATTGCGTCAATTCTCAAAACAGATTTAGGAGATCGTTTCTATGACCAATGAACAATTGTTTGTCCACCTTTTGCATAGGCTACGTAAATACAGCGATGCGCTGGTCCTGCATGTGATCCTCCAAGACCACGGAGACAAACGGCAGGTAAAAACATCAGCAGTCAAGATGGCTCTGGATTCATTACGCGGCCAAATTCAGCGTTGGCAAGTTCAACGCTCTTTGGAACGACTGGAGTCCTTGGGGCTAATCAATGTCATGCCTCAGCCTAACTACCGGACCTTGGTGACTGTCAATCAAGAGGCGTTGCTGGCGTTTCTTAATCAGGAACCCTTGAGCGGCATGTTGCCTGGGTTCCGTGCCAATACGTTCCCGTTTCTGGATGCTGTCAACGCAACACCGCTGGCAGATTTCAAGGGGTCGACAATCTGATGATGTCCGTCACCTCCCATTCATTTTCCTCTTCTCAGTGACTACCTATGCCTACTTCGACTGATAAGCAGCCACGACTCAAGTCCAGCGACAAGCCCGCTGCCATTCCCGCACCCAAGTCCCTTATTGGGTTCTCTACGGAGGAGAGTTCACCCTTCGCCGATGGATATTCGATCACCGGCGAGGAAGCCTTGCTGGCCGCGTATATGGCAGGGCCGATGCGTGAGGATGATCCACTTTATGAGCGGTATATCGAACTGGAAGATCGTAAAGATCAATTGGCTCGTATGCAAGCCAAGTTCCACACGCGCAAGGGTTCTGATCCCGACGTCAAGCCAGCCGAGTTCTTTGCCATGGATGATTTGGGCTCTCTGGTCGATTCAGAAGACGATCTGATGACCCTGCATACCAAGGAAGCGTTCAGGCTGTTTATGGGACGTGTTCGTGAGCCTGGCTCGGAGGTGGCTCCTATTGTGGGTGGTCGTCGCGTTGCCAGTTCTTTGCGCAGCTTATGGCTGCTAACGGGCAATGACAATCCCTATGCCGATTGGTCTTTGCTGCGTCATGAGCAATCCATGGAAGAAGTGAATGAGCGGCTGCAAGAGGAGATCAAGGCTGCCGAGATTTTGCTGGCCAGCCAGCAGCAACGTGGGTTGAGTTATTCCGTGCTGAAGTCTGCCCAACCGCAGTCTTTGCAATTGGGGTTCCGATCCCCCTACGGATACAGCATCAGCCGCTTGATTGTTGATTACGACTACTTCATCCGTTTGCAAAAGACGCTGGGTCGCAAGACGCTCTTAAGCGATCAGCAAATGCGCCGTTCGATCACAGAAATGACTCGCTTTATCCGTCGCGTATTCAATGAGGTCGCCAGGTTCTCACGTTGGCTCATGCAGCCAGACATCAATGCGCTGTCCCGACTGGACTTCATTACGGAGCATGCTTCAGAAGAGGGCAAGCAGCGTGTGGAATTCGTGCGCGAAGTATTCGGCATGGTGCCTGCCGACGTGTTTACCGCCAAGCTGCAACCACGCCATTCTCGGCGACGGTACACATTAACTGAGAAGGAAAGGAGTCTGTTGCAGTCAGTAGGTGTGCAACTGGCCGAAGCTGAAGCACAGCGCGAAGCCAATCAGTTTCAAGATGCCGATTCGGATTTGGTGTGAAGAAAGGGATTTGTGAGGAAAGGGCGAAAGGATGACGAAGCGAACTCGAAGTCTACGTGTCAATGTGGTTGAGTGGGCAAGGAAGACCTTGGAGAACGAAACGTGTCAGAGCGTGATTGACACAAAGCCTTTTACGGGTAGGGGCACCGCCCAGTCGCTGCGCCACCATCTCATGCAAGTTGACCAGGTTGAAGCAGACATGATCGCTCTCTGTTCTGCCACAAAGAAAGTGGCTGGCTATTCCATGTATCTGGCCGAGCACCGTCGTAAAGCGGACGGCTATATGGCGCTGCGTTGGCGAGAGATTGGCACAAGAAAGCATCTGTCATGGGAAGAGGCGCACTCAAGATATTCGGTCCTACCGACCGTGCTGCGGCAATGGTATGAGCACGCCAATGCCCAAGCTCAAGAATTCAATTCACAACACCTCAAATTGCGGGGGCTCGTACGTGAGCTGAAGTTACTGAGTCAGCAACGCAAAGTCCCCACTTTTGCCAGGCCAATTCCGAGCCGAAGTGGGACGTGATCCAGTTAATGCAGGGCAGTTTGACCATACGGTCAAGTCGTTTGTTTTTCACCGAAAGGAGTTGATATGCAGAACTTGTTTATTGGTAAGGGCAACCTGGGCGACTCACCCACCTTGAAACGTATTCCTCGTAAGAACAATTCGGGGGAAGAGTTTAGTGTGTGCAGTATGCGTGTGTACTTTGGGCGTTATGGGGTGGACCAGGCCACCGGTGAAGTTGGGCAGATTGGGGGCTTTTGGCGCGAGGTCGAGATCTATGGCAGCAAGGCCGAGGCGTGCGCGCAGTTTTTGCGCAAGGGAGCTCGCGTACTTGTCATTGGTGAGGAGCGGGACTTCTTTGCCAAAGATGAGACCACGAATGCCGAGGTACAAGTCATCAAGATTGTCGCTGAGGATGTAGCCCTGCAGCTCACACGCATTGAGTCGATCACCTACAAACAAGCAAACCGGCCTGCGGTAGCACGTGATCAGGAGGCACCGGCGGATGAGGATGTACCCGCTTGATCAGTAAAAGAGTGGCCTGATCTACAGAAACGGAGGAAATATGCAAGTAAAAGCGGAGTGGCTTGTTACGCAGGTGTCCGTGTTAACGATGACAGTGATTGTGATTTATTCGCTATTCAGTAGTGTTTTTGAGATTGAAATCAAGGGCGTTTTTTTTGCCTTGGCCTTGTTGTCGTTTTTCTTAGCGGTAGCGGTTCCGATTGTGCGATTTTTGTTTCTGCATGCAAGAACCAGAGAATCGAGTGAATGAGTGAATGGCAAGTGCCCTGATACCAGCAGGGTGCTTGCTCCAGAATAGCCCCGATGATTTAAAAGGAAAGGCAATTATGCATGCAGCAGTTGCGGCAATTGAATACGCCATCGATATGAATACAGATGACGGTCTATATTTTCTTATGGCCTGGCACCAGGGAGATTTTGATGTGTGCCGTCGTGATTGGCCGGATGCGCCAGACGACTGTTACATCGGAGCCGACCCTCTTCATCCTGGAACTAAATTGTAATTCGGAGGATTGAAAATGTCTGTGTATTGGATGTTTGTGGTTTTAGCTATATTCGGCGTACTAGGCATGACCTGCACCGTAAGCAATGAAGGTAGTGATTTATTTATTGCCTCTTTTGGAGTCGGTGGCTTTATTCTTGCCTCCAGCTTGCTTGCAGTAGAGTTTTCGGCGTTTTAGGTGCTGCACCATTGAGCATTATCCCAATCTCGTTAAAGGCTCCTGATTTACTGATTCAAGCCGTTTTTGACGGTCGTAGGCTTGGGTTACAGCTATTCAATATCTCAGGAATGGCGGCCCGGTTGTCTAAAGCTGGGGCATGGTGGTGTCCTGGACGGCGGATGTGGGTATTGGAGCAGGGCAGTTCAGACCATGCCTTAGCCTGGTTGCAGGCGCTCTATCTGCGTGAGCATGTTGATTTTGACGGGGCTGCTATCAGCCTGAAGCGGGCGTTCATATCCGTTAAGCATAAGGCCTATGTGAGGGATAATACCTTTCTATGGTTCCGTTTCATTGAGTCATAGAGTGGCATAATCTGGTTATCAAAGGTAACGGAGTGGGGAATGAAGTCGGAGACATGGACGATCCAGCAGGTTTTTCAGGATCGTAAGCAGTACAAAGTTCCGTTTTATCAGCGGGCTTACGTGTGGACTTTGGATAAGCAGTGGCAGCATCTTTGGGCTGATATCAAGGACAAGGCTGATGAACGGCTAATTGGAGTAACTCCCGCACCTCACTTTCTCGGAGCCATCGTAGTGGAGCCTCAGGCCAAGTCCGGCCTGCGAGGTGTCGACACTCTTCATATTATAGATGGTCAACAACGGTTGACCACTCTGCAGTTCGTCTTGGCCGGTATTCGTTTGGCTACCCGCGAGTTGGGGATCGTGGACTACGACTCCTATTTATTAGCAGTGCTGGATAATCCAAATCGCAGCACCATGAGCGACGCGGATGTGGAAATCTTCAAAGTCTGGCCGACGTTCTCGGATCAGAAGGCATTTGTAGCAGCCATGACTGCCGACAGGCTGTCTACACTGCAATCGCGGTTTCCGGCACACTTCACCCAAGCCGGGACATTGCGACGGATAGGGATCACTCATCCTGCGGCATTGGACGCCATCTGGAACTTCGCCGAGTGGGCCAAGGATTGGATCGCGGCCAATGGTAACGCCGCTGCCGTCGAGGCTTTAATTATGTCGATATTGAATGACCTGAAGGTAGTGCTGATCCAGTTAGAAAAAGACGACGATGCGCAGGTTATCTTTGAAACTTTGAACGGGCGGGGGGCAGAGCTCCATGCTACTGACTTGATCCGTAACTACTTGTTCATGAGTGTGGACAACGCCTTAGAAGATCCGGTGGTGTTATACGAAAAAAAGTGGAAGCAGTTTGAAGAAGATATTTGGAAGGTCCGAGAGCGACGAGGCCGCATCACTAAACCGCGACTAGAGTGGTTGATCTTCTCTGCTATTCGTGCGCAAACTGGTCAAGAGGGCGACTTGGCCCGACTGTACGTCGATTTTAAGAACTACGCCCAAGGCCGAACCACCACCCAGCAGCTTGACATGTTAGGCACTTATGCTAAGCATTATCTTCAATTGATCGAAGGGAAGGGCACCTTGCCTGTCGCCAGGTTTGGTCGACGCCTTCAACCATTCGATACCACGACTACCCATTCGCTCGCTTTGCGCATTTCAACGGCCGACGTATCAGATATCGAGAAGACTGCGATGTTCGACGATATCATCTCTTACGTTGTTCGCCGTGCAGTATGTGGGCTTACTTCAAAGAATTATAACTACTGGTTTACATCAGTGTTGCGCCAATGGATTAAGGGGCCAATGACACATGCCACATTGAAGGGGCTGTTAGCATCTTCACCCAACAGCCCTGCTGCGCGTTGGCCAGATGATGACGAATTCTTACACGCTCTCCAGACGGCACATATCTATCACGGGAATCTTGATAGTGGTCGTTGTCGCATGTTGCTCACAGAGCTGGAAGGCTGGCTACGCATGAGCAAGCGCACAGAAGAGCCCGTTATCCCCGACTTGTCCGGCCTCGACATCGACCACATACTGCCTCAATCGTGGTATGAGTATTGGGCATTACCCGATGGTTCCAAGGCGACACTTGCCGAGAGCCGGGCGGCTGAGCAACATGAATTAATGGGCGGTACTCTATCGAGTCAGTACCTAGCTATCCGTCAACGAGCGAAGGTTGTCCATACATTGGGGAATCTTACTTTGCTCAACTTATCGGTCAATCGTGAGGCGCAGAATAAGTCGTTCCTGATTAAGAAACGTCTGCTGATTGCTAATACTGTGTTGAGCCTCAATGGGGATTTGATGGCACGAGAAATATGGGATGAGGAATCTATTTCGGCTCGCTCTAAATTGTTGGCCAAAGCAGCCACGAAGCTTTACCCACGCTAGGGAGACTGATGTGATAAAGATTTCGTATAACTGAATCTATTATGTAAGTATTCCGTGTGACAATTGCTCCATAAGACGAAATGGGGTGTGTTTGCCCCGTGCTTTAAATGGGGGATACATGCCACTTTCATGGAACGAGATCAGGGATCGCTCAGTCAAGTTTGTGCGTGAGTGGGAAGGCGAGTCATCTGAGCATGCGGAAGCCAAGAGCTTCTGGGATGAGTTCTTTCACGTGTTTGGAGTCAGTCGTCGTCGTGTGGCGTCCTTCGAGAAGCATGTCAAGAAAGCCGACGGGCATGGTGGCTTCATTGACCTGCTCTGGCCCGGCGTGTTGCTTGCCGAGCACAAGTCGCTCGGTAAGAACCTGGATTCTGCATACGACCAGGCCACGGATTACTTCCCCGGCCTGAGCGACAAAGAGCTTCCTCGCTACATCATTGTTTCGGACTTTGCCCGCTTCCGGGTGCGGAATCTGGACATGGGTGAAAGCACGGAGTTTCCGCTTTCCGAACTGCCGAATAACCTCTCTTTGTTCGGCTTCATCGCGGGCTATGAGACGCGGGAATACAAGGAACAAGACCCGGTAAACATCAAAGCTGCTCAGAAGCTGGCGGAGCTGCATGATGCCCTGCGCGATGTGGGTTATGAGGGCCACGAGCTGGAGGTGTATCTGGTCCGCATCCTGTTTTGCCTGTTCGCGGATGACACCGGCATCTTCATGCCCCGCAGCGCGTTCGAGGATTTCATTCGCGTCCGCACGTCGGAGGATGGTTCCGATCTCGCCCCACGCATCAATCAGATTTTCCAGACGCTCAATACGCCGCCAGAGAAGCGCCTGAAGAACCTAGACGAGCAGATCGCCGCCTTTCCTTATGTGAACGGGCGACTTTTTGAGGAGTACCTGCTGCAAGCTAGCTTCGACAAAGCCATGCGCGAAACGCTGCTGGATTGCTGTGAGCTGGACTGGGGCGGCATCAGCCCCGCCATTTTCGGCTCCTTGTTCCAGGGGATCATGGATGCCGATGTGCGACGCAATTTAGGCGCACATTACACCAGCGAAAAGAACATCCAGAAAGTCATCGGGCCGTTGTTTATGGACGAACTATGGGCCGAGTTCGAGCGCATCAAGACTCAGAAGACCAAGCTGAGTGCGTTCCACGACAAGCTGGGCAGTCTCAATTTCTTCGACCCGGCCTGCGGCTGTGGTAACTTCCTCGTCATCAGCTACCGGGAGCTGCGCCTGCTGGAGTTGGAAGTCATCAAACGGCTGCACGGCTCGCACCAGCAACAGCTTTCGGTAGATGCTGTGTATCAGTACGTGAAGGTCGATGTAGACCAGTTTCACGGCATCGAGATTGAGGAATGGCCCGCCCAGATTGCTCGCGTCGCGATGTGGTTGATAGATCACCAAATGAATCTGCTCGTCGGCAAGGCATTTGGACAAGCCCTGGTCCGTATCCCTCTGCTGAAGTCAGCCAATGTGGTGCATGGCAATGCGCTGCGGCTGGACTGGCAATCGGTTGTTACGGCCGACCGCTGCTCATTCGTTTTTGGAAATCCGCCGTTTCTAGGTAAGCAGCATCAATCTGATGATCAGAAGGCGGATCTTGCTGCCTTGTACGGTGACGCTAAAGGTGCGAAAGAACTTGATCTTGTAGCGGCTTGGTATGTGAAAGCCGCGAGGTATGTCAGCGAGACCGCAAAGTGTGCATTCGTTTCGACGAATTCGATTGCGCAGGGTGAACAAGTCAGCTTGATGTGGAGCCAGCTACAAATCTATGGGCTCCACATCCACTTTGCACATCGGACTTTTCGATGGAGCAACGAGGCGAAAGGTGTAGCTGCCGTTCATTGCGTGATCCTCGGGTTCGGAAAGACTAAACCTTCTCGTCCCGCTATTTTTGATTACCACGACATTGCCGGGGAGCCACAAGAAACCTTAGTAAGAAGGATCAATGCCTATCTCGTTGATGCTCCAGATGTGTTGATTGAAAGCCGTCGAACGCCTATTTCGCCCGTTCCGCCCATTGTTTTTGGCTCCATGCCAAATGACGGAGGAAATTTACTTCTGAACGACGGTGAGCGTGACGCTCTGATAACTGCTGAGCCTAGCGCATCGCATTGGATTCGCCGGTTTCTGGGTGCCAGAGAGTTTCTGAATGGATTGTCTCGTTGGTGCCTATGGCTGAAAGACTTACCCCCTGGTGCGCTGAAGAAAATGCCCCACATTCGATCTCGCGTGGACGCTGTTCAGCAATACCGGCTTGCGAGTAAGCGAGCTGCAACAAAAAAGCTTGCTACTACACCTGCATTGTTCGGTGAAATACGGCAGCCCGATTCGGATTACCTTTTGGTGCCGCGCCACTCGTCAGAGAGACGGGCATACATCCCTGTAGGTTTCATGTCCTCAGAGATGATAGCTGGTGACGCCAATTTGGTAATCCCGAATGCGACCCCATTCCACTTCGGAGTTTTTTCATCGTCAATGCACATGGCGTGGGTGCGCACCGTGTGCGGCCGAATCAAAAGCGACTACCGATATACCAACGAAATCGTCTACAACAACTTTCCCTGGCCCGTTGATGCCAACGAGAAGCAGCGGGATACGATCTCCGCTGCCGCTCAGGGCGTTTTGGATGCCAGAGCAACGTTCTCTGACGCGACGCTGGCCGATCTGTACGACCCGCTGAGCATGCCTCCTGAGCTCGTCAAGGCACACCAGGTGCTCGACAAGGCTGTTGATGCCGCCTATGTTCCCAGCGGCGGGAAACGCACTTGGGCCACCGAAGCGGAGCGCGTGGCTTTCCTCTTCGATCAGTACCAGAAGATCACTTCGCTGCCGCCTGAGAAGCCAAAGGACAGCAAGAGGACGCCGGCGTGAGTGGGACGGATATTCTGCGGCTGCCGAATTTGCGCACTGCGGAGGTTGATGAACAGGACGATCACTACCGCATCTGTGCGGACGGACAGGACGTGCTAACTCAGTGTCCAGCATACCGTGGAGGCATCCTCAGTGGCCATGGGAGTAACAGAGTGAAGTTGCCGCGTTGATCCTTGACAGGCGTACTATGTGCGGTTATCTTATTTACGTATATCGCCATAAGGCACCCCACAGCGGCGTCTCAACTCTTGAAAGACGCACGTACTGATCCTCTAAGGCAGTACCAGAGTACATCTTCTTCTTTGCTACCTGGACAGGGAACCCGCTTTCCCTGTCCAGGCCATTCGGCTCTTGGGTGGGTGCGTGTTCCTCCAGTCCATTTTTCTGGAGTTCACCATCATGGCAACCGCTTCCACTCAAACTTCCAACCACTTCAATCTTCACGTTAACGGTCTCGGTTATCTGAACCGCGTGCGCTGGGTTGAAACCAAAGGTTCTGGCCGCAAGGCACAACCCTTTCTTGCTTGCTCGATTTCCGCCGTGCGTGGAAATACGGATGAACCTGACTACACCTACTTTGACCTTCGGGTCTCTGGGAGCGAAGCCATTGAAATGGTGGAAAAGCTCATGGGTGATGTCGAGGCGAAACGCAAGGTTTTCGTATCGTTTCGTGTGGGTGATATCTACACACACGTTTACATGCGCAACCTTCGAGATGAGAAGGGGCGTACAACTGGCGAGCAAGAGCCTGCCGCACTTATCAAGGGACGTCTGTTGTTGATCAACAGTGTCACTGTTGATGGCGTTAATATTTTCCGACGTGAATTGCAAGAAGAGTCCAGCATGGATAACATTCCTTTTCAGGAGGGTGCTCCTTTGCAGAACCCCTCGACCGATGCTGAATCTTCTCAGGATGTGCCTGAGCAAGGCCAGTCTGAAAATAAAGCACCACAGGAAAACGCTCAAGGTCCAGCAACTCCAAAGTTCAACAGCAATCCGGTGCCCGTGAACCAAGGCGCTGCGGCATATCAAGCAGGATATGGAGCAAGTAGTGCGCTTCGATACGCTGCAAGTTATGCCCATCAGAGCGTCGCTTAACTTTTAATGCCTCATTAAAACCCTCGTTACTGTTCGCACTAGGGGCTGTGCGAGGGTTTTCTTCTCCTTGATGCTGCAAAAATTAGCGACTAAACTACGTCGGTTTTGCGAGTGTTTTCAGGTGTCACTTGAATAACCTGGTCGCCTTCGGGCACGACACGTCAACCCCTGAAACGTGAACGCTCTGTATAGAGTTGGGGTACATCTCACACGAGTACGTCCGTTGAATTGCACGTTCAAACAGGAACCTCACGTGCTCCAAAGTACTATCTGATCGCAAGTTGGATAGCCACCATTTAAGCCCCCCTGTACCCGTCCGGCGTAAGCTGAACGGGTACTTTCATTTCACACCCCACCGGGAGATCTCTTCCGGCTGGACTTGGTCTCCCTATCTTTATGAAGGAGATCACGATGATCCGTATAGATGGAGCGCAGCTGCGCGTAAAGCGGATTCGACAAAGTCGAAATGGTGCGTTCTGCGTTGCAGACCTTTCAACTGCATTTGGTGAGTTCAAGGTCAAAGACCCACTCCTGGATCAGTTTGAGGAAGGTGAGTACCAGGCAACTGTGTGGATTAGTGAAATCTATCTGTCGCAATACATCGCGTTTGGCAAAGGTGTGACAGAGATTCGTGCGCGTTTGCACGATTTACAAGTGGAGAGCCAGGCCGAATTATCGACTGCTCATGAGCAAGCTGAGCCTGATCCTATTGACGAGCAACGGCCTGTACGGGTTGCAGCATCTAAAAAGTCAGTACCCCCGCCATCTACCGCAAAAGACTTCAGCCACTTTAATAAGGGTGGGAAGCCTCAGTCAGGGTCTCTGGATTCTGTGCCACTGGAGTCTACGCAGGGAGAGCACGATGGGTTGCTTGACGCAGAAATGCTCCATGCCATTGCCAATCGCGATCCCATCAAACTTGATGCGACTGTAGAACGTGCGCTGCTACGACGGCAAGCAGCTGAACTTGGCCAACGTCATGGCTACCGTTTCGATGCGAAGCAACAAATCTGGTTTGCCCAGTAAACCCACATTTCTAAACCGCCCAAAGGTGGCGGTTTGACTTATGTTCTTGATGCGATCGAGACCATGAGCCAGACCGCACAGTGCATTGGTGCATCGTTGAATCTGGGAGGCGGCGTCCCCATGCGCCCGCAGCTTTTGCGCTAAGCCGGAGTTGGTGATAGCAAAATCAGCCACGTACCTTGCGCGCCGTTTCATTTGTCACCAGGACCTCCATTTCGGTGACGCACACCTTGGATCCACCAAGGGGAGTGAGGGGGTATGAATTTTAATTTGTTATGTAAGCCCGGAACCTAGATGGGTTCCCTTGCGAGCCAGGACAATCAGGCCAGGCCTGCAAGGGAAATCATCTAAGCAAACCAACGATGGTTTCAATCAGGTGCGTTCAACCCTGTAAACGTGCCAAGGCAGTATGTGCGGCCTGGGTAACTCGCTTTATTCATTCACGCAGATTTAACCTGCGCTTCTTACTAACCCCGTGGGGACACCGTGTCCCCTGGGGCTTGGTCGTCCCCATTTTTTGGAAGACGATCATGGCTCAACTGCATTTTTTCCCTATCACGACGGCTCAGCGCAAGAGTCTGCATTCCCTCTTTAATGACTGGCTTTCCCAGGCCAATGAAGAGGGATTTGAGCAGTTTCTGGCTGTTCGACATGAGTTGGCACCCGCACAGGTGTGCTCGTTCGTACGTCTGGTCCAAGGTTGCTCTGTTCGACAAGATTTGGCCCAACGCTTGCCAGGTGATCTCAAGCAGCGTCTGCAAGCACTTCATTGGCTGCGATTCGGCGCTACAGCGGTAGCCGCTTGATTCTTTAACTGACCCTTGGGGGCTTTGACCCTCGCGGGTTGATAGCCCTCTTGATTTTTTAAGGGGTACTATATGTCAATGAGTCCATCTGACTTGTTCCTGCTGCGGCAGGGCCTGGTTGATGCTGGTATGAAGCAAGAGGTTGCCGAAAAGGTAGCCATCGCAATGGAGGGTGCTATGGCACTCACACTTGATCAAGTGCTGGAGAAGTGGACAGCCAAGGTTGAACACGACATTGCCGCGCTTCGCACTGAACTGAAGCACGACATTGAGGTGACCAGAAAAGACATCGAGGTGAGCAAGCGGGATATGACCATCCGTCTTGGCTTGATGCTGGCTGGTTTTGCCGGTCTGATCTTAAGCGGCATGAAGATGTTCATGCCCTAGCGTTTAGCACGCGACCATTTCAGCACACCTCTGTGTGCCCAATGAGGAGTGCGCTCTTCCAAATTAGCGAATGTATGCCAGGTCTTTCATAGGCTTGGTGACATTCGCTTTTCTTTTGTTTTCCCATTTTCACCCCTGCGGGCATAGACCCGCATGGGTATGGCCTGCGCATTTTTTGTGAGGCCGACTATGACTGAACAGACTCAACCTGTGTGCAGAGATTCCTTCGATCTCTCTCCTCTAGCCAATGTGCTGCCGCGCTTTGAGCTCGGTGTGGTTGTGGCTACGCCAGGTGTTACCAAGCTGGATCAAGAAGGCACGATCAACGCTTGTGAGTACCTGGCTCGTCACGCTATTGGTGATTGGGGGGATCTGTGCCACGAAGATTGGCGATTTAACCAGCGGTCTCTAGCGTGTGGAGGGCGACTGATGTCGTCGTATCGCGTCAACGACCAACTCAAAATCTGGATCGTTACAGAATGGGATCGATCCAGTACCACACTGACGTTGCCATCGGAGTACTGATCCTCTAACCCATGCAAACCCATCAGGATGGGTTTGCATTTTCCTCTTTCACTTTCCCGGCGGGACGATCCGTCTGGGTCTCTCGTCGTGTATTTTTCGGAGACCCACATGATCGTTGTCCGCTATTTCACCTTACCGCTGTACACCACTGATAGAAACCGTACCGATGATCGACTGATCTGGACCGGGCCGGAACCCATTCCAGCCA
>JTFN01001486.1_pt1 | contig 19289 bp, 16 predicted proteins | sample 235401 | NCBI WGS metagenome assembly JTFN01 (sample SAMN03067589, study PRJNA260952) | activated sludge metagenome | biome: Sludge; feature: Wastewater; isolation source: CETP activated sludge from augmented bioreactor treating industrial... | place: India:Gujarat | collected 2013-04 | reverse complement strand
TTGTAAAGAAAGCAATACAATTTAACGGAGTAGCAGCATTATGTCTCGAACATACAGATATATTAACCCGTATTCAAAAGCGTCAATCTATTCGAGTCCAAACCTCTATGTTTGGACAGATATACATTGATAAAACAGGTGAAATGAATAAAAAATCAGTTGAATCATTACAAGGGCTAAAGTGTCTAATAGAAGACCTTTCTGAAGACGGAGCTCTTATTAGAACGGGTGGGAAAGCAAAACCTGGATTTTCATTAAAATTACAATTTGTTATTGACGAACAAGATGTTGTAATGTACGGTATAATTAAGGGAGTTGAGTATAATAAAGAACTAAATCAATCTCGAATGCATTTTAAATGCCTAGTAATTGATTCAAACATGAGAAATATAATACTTACTTTTGTTTATAATATCATTCCTGAAAATGAAAGAGCTATTTACGAAGCAGTTCAGTTTGCAACAAATGATACAAGCCAAGAAAATAATGAAGAAACAGAAGAAATGAAAACTACAGAAAAGACAAATGAAATGGCTGAAGAAATGAAAACTACAGAAGAGACCAGTGAAAACCCAGAAGAGACACATGAAAAGCAAAAGCAAACAGAATTTGAAAACAACGAAGGAATAGAGCCCTTAAATCAGTCAGATTTAGAATTTGACACTACATTATTTAAACCTGATCTTAAATAGGATAATGATATACATTAAACATTTATTTAATCACTTGAGGGGAATAATTTATGAAGAAAAAAAATGTATTTAATAAAATATGTGCAATATGCATTTTAAGTTTTTTTGTTGCGCTAGCAACAGCTCAGAACACAGATCAAAATTCGACAGATCTTCAGACAGATCAGGTTGCAACATTTCAAAAAGCTTTTTTACGGGGTAATTTTAAAGACAAGATTTCAGTTATAAACTCATTACCACAAGATTCTGACCAATATCATTCTCTAATAAGACTCGCCTGTGAATATATTATTACATGTGGTCCATATTTTTCTTCTGATACAGAATTTGAAGATTTAGTAGTAGCAGTAGTAAAACGATGCAATCCATTACAAAAAGAAGATTTTGAACTTTTAGAATCAATGTATATGAATGTTATAGATCAAAATTCAAAAATTCCAATTTTAATCGCTCTTACAAAAGTTTCTCCTCAACCTATTGAAGTGACTGAAAAACTTGCTGATTACATTGAGACTGTTGTTATTGCTGGGAATAATTATGAAGGAGAACAACTCGAGCAAACACTTACTATAGCTGCGGAGTCAAAAAATGAAACCTTTTTTCCTATTTTGTTTAAATGTTATTCAAATACTTCCAGTGATATTATAAAAAAAATTGCTAAAAAAGGCATTGATAATCTTGCACCAGATTACAAAAAGGATGTTTTAAAAATTATCGAAAACAATTCAATAAAAGATATTCAACTTATTTTAAACTTAATTATAACAAATGATACAAATTCTGATTTTTTTAAAGCTGAAATTGCGGAAAATGCATTTAAAGCAGCTATAAATAAAGTAGATTCCATTTCTGAAACAACACCTGAACTTATTGCATTACAACTTACAACACTTGATAAACTCGTTCTCTTTTCATGGACTCGTGCATCATCGCTTGTGGATAAATTCTACAAAATTGCAATTGAAGAATACAATAATAAATTGTTGACGAACGAACAGTTTATTCAAGTAATTCTGGGATATGCAAAACTCGCTCCTACAAAAGCAAGTATTACGTTAACAAGTTACTTGGGTGAAATGAATACTCAGTTTGAAGAGAATGGAACCTACAGCGAACCTATAATGATTGCTGTTACACAGACTCTGGGCGACTTAGGAAATCATATTGCTTTTGACAACCTTTTATATACGACCTATCTTGACTATTCTGAAGATGTTCTTACAGCTGCCAGAGACGCATTAGTAAAGCTCAAATGGTAAATGCTTAGTACAAAAAAATTTAAATTTTTCTCATTAGTTCCTGTAGAAATACTAGCTCTTTTTATGGGGGGGTTAATTTATACTGGGATTTTAACCCCAGTTAATCGAAAACAATTTTCATCGCTTATTCCATGCTCTTCAATAAAATATGTTGAAGGTATTATAGACTCTAATCCAGTCAAAACGAGTACCGGGAAATATTACTCTATGCAATTAAAGGTAACACGAGCTTCAACAAGCATTACCAAAAATTACCTAACATCGCAAGCTAGAGGTAATATATTACTGATAGTTAATGCAGCACAAGTAGAAGCTCTATATCCGGGGAAACTCTATTCCAAAAAGGAAAAAAGCAAGATGCCCCCTTTACAATTTTATAATACAGATATAATTGTACCAAACTCGATAAACAAACAGGACTTACCAATTTTTGAAACAGGAGCAAGATTAAGAGTCATTACAAGTTGGCTAAAACCGGATCCAAAATACAATTACTCCAAATCAAAATCTGTATTTTCATCTCCTTATACAACTAACGTTTTTATGGCTAAAAAAATAGAGCATTGTGGATGGACTTCTAAATTAACAAAAATACGAGCACATTTTAGACTAGCATTTAGAAAAGTTCTTTTTTTATGGGGAGACGCTGGAGGATTACTACTTGCTCTTCTTTCTGGAACTCGTGAATATACTAATTCTATACTAGCTGAATCATTTAAAAAAGCTGGGCTTTCTCATATTTTAGCATTATCAGGAATGCATCTCTCATTATTTGCTGGAATAGCAAAATTATTGGGAAGTATAACAGGTGGAAAAAGGTTTTCAAAATTTATATCCCCAATAATCGTAATTTGTTTTGTATGGTTTGCCGGATTTTCACCCTCTTTATTTAGAGCTTTGGTATGTACTTTTATAAGTATGTTCGTTTCATTATGTTTTATGACTCCTCGTTTTTCGGCTACACTTTCTCTAGCTTTTTTACTTCAGATTTCATTTTTCCCTCAAGATTCTTTCTCCCCAGCTTTTATACTAAGTTATGGAGCACTTATAGGTATTATTATTGGTGAAAAAATATTTTCTACATTTAACAATCGTTTTTTACCACCTGAGATAGCCTCGGGGTTTACTGCTGCAGAAGGAGCTCAAATTTGTACTGCACCCGTAACTATTGGACTTTTTGGAAGTATAATGCCTATAGGGTTAATTTCTTCTGTTATCGTCTCTCCCCTTGCAAGTATCTTCCTTGTTTTTGGACTTTGTTGTATAATACTAGGAATGGTAGTGCCTATTTTAATGAGTCCTCTTGGATTTGCAGTTCAATTTTTTTATACTATTTTAGAACATATTGTCCTGTTTTTTTCACAATTTCCAAGCATTACTTTTTAATACACTGACCAAATAATTTTTTAGGAAGTTTTAGATGTCTCATACCCCTGATTACAATTCTCCATCCGCCTTAAATGCTTTTCTTGAAGAAAATGACATGGGTATGCAAAAAAAATTTGGGCAAAATTTTTTAATAAACCAAACAGCACGTGAAAAACTTGCAGAAGCTACAGAAATTAAAGAAAATACAAGTGTTTGGGAAGTTGGTCCAGGCTTAGGAGCTCTTACTTCAGAATTACTTAAACGTTCTGCCACAGTCACCGCTTTTGAAATTGATCGTGGTTTTTCACAAGCCCTAGCAACTATTTTTACTGACGAAATAAAATCCAACCATTTTTCACTTGTGACAGGCGATTTTTTGAAAACATGGAAAACTGAGTTTCAAAAACATGGCATTCCAGATAGATTTTTTGGCAATTTACCTTACAATGTAGGAGCCATAATTATTGGCGATTTAATAAACAATGGGGTTCGATTTAATAAATCGGTAGTAACAGTACAAAAGGAAGTAGCTCTTAGAATGGAAGCTAAACCAAGCTCTAAAAATTATTCTTCATTTTCAATACTTTGTCAGTGGGCTTATGATATTTATCCTCTTATGGATTTATCAGGTGGATCCTTTTGGCCTCGTCCAAATGTAAATTCACGAGCTGTTGTAATGAATAAAAAAGAAAATTTCCCAGGTTGTACACATCCTAAACACTTTATGAATTTACAACGAAGTTTATTTATATCTCGCAGGAAAACAATAAAAAATAATCTTTCACGTTTTTATAAGGATGGGGATTTAGCTTCTGCTGTACTTGAAAAAGCTAAAATAGCACCATCTGCACGAGCAGAAACGCTTTCCCTACAAACATTGTTAAACCTCTCAGACATAAGCGCAGAAATTCAAAATTTAAAAGTTGAATCTTGGTAAACTATTGCTAAAGCATTACAGGGGGATATATGACAAATATAGCAGAAAACTATAAAAAGATTAGACAAACGATCGACTCTACCGCAGAAAAAGTGGGACGCAACCCTGCTGACATAAAATTAATGGCCGTTAGTAAATTTCATACTGTAGATGAAATTCGTATGGCGATAAAAGCAGGAGCAACCCTTTTTGGTGAAAACAGAGTGCAAGAAGCTCTAAAAAAATTCCCAGAACTTTTAAAAGAAAATAAAAATATAGAATTAGAGTTAATTGGTCAATTACAATCTAATAAGGTAAAGCAAATTGTGCCTTATGTGTCCTGTATTCAATCAGTTGATAGAATTAAACTGCTACAAGAAATTCAAAAAAGATCTAGCGCAATTAATCAAACAGTAAAAGTTCTTTTTGAAGTACATACAGGAGAAGAAAGCAAGAGTGGGTTTACAAATCAAGAACTTTTAGAAGAAGCTATAGAAGCGTCAAAAAACATGAGTCATATAATTCCGTGTGGATTTATGACAATGGCACCGTTTACAACTGATAAAAATATAATTAGAGATTCATTTAAACACCTGAAAACGCTTTCTATAGAATTACAACAAAAATATCCTGAATTAGACTTACATGAATTAAGTATGGGAATGAGTAACGATTTTCAAATTGCAATAGAAGAAGGCTCTACTTTAGTTCGTATTGGAACAGCTCTTTTTGGTAGCCGAAACTATTCACAATAAAAGGAAATTACGTGAAATTTACAAAACATCTAAAAAAAATAAAAATTTTAGTATTTCTCATAATCTTTTGTTTACCTACACAGTTTTTTTTTGCAGAGACAACTTCTTCTGACAAAGAAGATACAGATGAAATTACAATAAACTTTGAACCTTACACTAAAGACAACATTCCTGACTGGGCTCATGATTTACGACGTGCAGAAATTATTACATTTGGTTCGCTGCCATTTACCACATTGTCCTGCACTTTTATCTATTCACTTTATAGATATTATGACAGTGGATTTGATAGTACCTACTTTCCAAACCCCTTTCCGAGTTCTTCTGATGATGCAGACCTTAGTACCGATGAACAAATAGCAATTCTTAAATACTCTTGTGGTTTTAGTCTTTTCGTCGGAATAACAGATTTTATTATTTGCACTATAAAAGAACAAAAAGAACAAAAGGAAGAAAGAGCTAGTAATGACATTAAAAATGGAACAATCGTCATTATTCCAGAATCAAAAGTTACAGAGACCGATCCTTCAAACACAACAAAAGACAAAACAGAAATTCCAGCTGAGGCTTTAAATGAATGAGATTCAATTTAATGTCCCAAACGCAAGTGATAATATACAGTTTCCGATTCGCCTAGACACGTATGCAGCTTCTGTACAAGGAATATCTCGATCTCGACTAAAAACAGGAATAAAATCAATATTAATTAATAAAAAAGCTGCAAAATTATCTGCAAAACTTAGTGGTGGAGAATTTATTGAACTAACCTGGGAAGATCCAATACCTCAAGATATAATGCCACAAAACATACCTCTTAATATAATATATGAGGATGAAAACGTAACTATTGTAAATAAAAAACAAGGTATGGTTGTTCATCCCGCTACGGGCAATTGGGACAAAACTCTCGTCAATGCACTTTTATATCACTGGGGACGAGGAACAATAAAAAACACTCTATATACTGAGAAAAAAAATACTTCTGTAGAGACTACTGTTGTAACTCAAGCCTTTCGGCCAGGAATAGTACATCGTCTTGATAAGGATACTTCTGGGTGCCTTATAACAGCAAAGAATCGTAATGAAGAAGCATGGCTACAAAATCGTTTTAAGACTCGCCAAGTACAAAAAGATTACATTTGCATTGTATGTGGTCACCCCCCTAAAAAAAACGGCTCCATTAAAACACAAATTGTGCGTGATAGTCGAAACCGTAAAAAGTTTACAACAGGAACAGATCCAAAGAAAGGGAAATTTGCTCATTCTTTATATCATTGTATTGCAATATATGGCCCTTATTCACTCATGAGAATACGTCTTAAAACTGGGCGAACTCATCAAATTCGAGTACACATGAAATACATAGGCTGTCCTATTTTAGGTGACCCTATTTACGGGAAAAAAGATTCATTGTTTGCATCTGCCACATTAATGCTTCATGCAAGAACGCTTGGAATTCAACTAACAGAAGGAGATTCATTTAGGATTTTTAAATCTCCAGTTCCTATTAGATTTAAAAAAGTATTAAAGATTCTCCATGGGAAATATGATAAATGTACACTCCAATAATATATCAAGACTCGAATGTTATCGTTTATGACAAACCTGCAGGAATGCCTTCTGCCCCAATAAATGCAAATGATACAAAAATAACAGCACTTTCAAAAATGATAGAAATTTGCCCAGATATTTTATCTGTACAGGGGAAAAAACAAATCGAATATGGCCTTGTACATAGGATTGATACGGCAACAAGAGGTTTGTTGCTAGCAGCAAAAAATCAAGAAACATTTGACCTTATTCAAAAAGATCAAACAGAAGGCAAATTTGTTAAATTTTATACTGCTTTTTGTTTATCAAGTTCATTTAAAAAACCACCTTTTTCGATCAGTACACGATTCCGTCCATTTGGTCCGCACAAAGCGAAGGTCGAGCCGGTAACAAAAGACTCTGGTCGCGCAGCACTTAAAAAGTCAGGTACAAAAGTCTATACAACTAATATACTCGATATTGTGCCCCTCAACAAATCTCAATTACCTTCACATAATATTTACAGCTATGAAAATATACAAACACACACACAAGTTCTTCGCGTTACGTGCAAAATTAACCAAGGATATCGTCATCAAGTCCGTGCACATCTTACATTTCTAAATCTACCAATCATAGGTGATAAATTATACGGAAAACCTATAGAAAATATTCCCATGTGTTTTTTTGCAACAGGCCTCACATTTAATACCCCAGAAAAAAAAATAAACATTACATTACCGGAACAGTTATTTTTTCCAGATATTTTTTGACCTCAGCAACAAGATAAAATGAACCACAAACAAGTAATTTTCTATTCTGAAAAGAAGAAGTTTCTATTGCTTCTGCAATTGCTTGTGAATAATGAGGATTTCCGCTTAAAATTTTTAAACTTTTATTATTTTTCGAAACATTTACTCGAGAAAAATATTTTAAGAGATCTTCATAATTCGATTGTTTAATATTTCCAGGTCGTGTTAACATTATTGAATTAAAAGAACACTGACTATCACAAATTAGGCTCGCCATTTCTTTTACATTTTTATCAGCAGCACAGGCAAAAAGAATATTAGCTCCAATTCCAAAATAATAAGAAAAGTTTTTTAAAGTAAATGAAAGACTGTTGACCGTATGTGCACCATCATAAACAATAGTTAGTGGATGCCCCTTTATTTCGTAATGAGCAACCTCAAAACGACCTGGTAATTTGGCAGATGATATACCTTGTTCAATTTGAGTTTCAGAAATTTCAGGAAATCTATTTTTTACTGCAACAGCAGCTAATGCTGCGTTCCAAACTTGGAATTCTCCTGGCATTAATAAATTTATTTTTAAAGGACGCGAAAAATACTTAGAACAATTAATTTCAGCTTTCATTTCTACATTAGCACAGGTTTTTAACTGAATATTCTCAATTCTTATAGAGTCAATAATTTCATCAATAAAATATAAGGGAGCTTGCATTTTGGCTGCCTGAACACGAAAAACATCTCGTACTTCTGGTTTTTGAGCTGATGAAAAAACAGGAATCCCTTTTTTTATTATACCAGCTTTTTCAGCAGCTATTTTTTCAAGTGTATTACCTAAAAATTCACAATGTTCAAGTTCTATTGGAGTTAAACAACAAAATTCAGGAGAAATAACATTCGTAGCATCAAGACGGCCTCCCATGCCTGTTTCAAAAACGGCACAATCAACATTTGCTTCTCTAAAACACAAGAAAGCAAAAAGTGTCAAATACTCAAACCAAGTACCTTCTCGCCCTCCAGGTAACATCTCTGGAATAATTGAATTTACCCTACAAATAAGTTTTTCGGTGCATTTTTTGTAAATCTCATCAGGGAAAAAAGAATGTGCTAAAGAAACTCTCTCACGTAAATCTAGAATATGAGGGGAAGTATATAATCCACATGTCTTACCAGCAGATTCAAGTATGCTTGAAATAAAACATGATACAGATCCTTTTCCTTTCGAGCCAGCTACATGAAAAGAAAGATACGCATTTTGAGGATTATTAAATCTATTGCAAAGAAATTCCATAGTTTTAAGCCAAAAAATGCCTTTTACAGGACGTTTTTCAAAATTGAGGGTTGAATCCAACCATGATTCTAATTCATTTATTCCATTATCTTGTTTCATATTATAAATATATATTACTACAAAATTATAAATTAACAAACTATATATTTGGTATTTTTAAATATTAATGAATTGTAAAAAAACAAATTATAAGTGATTGACAAAAAATGGTGAGCCTGATATTTTATACAAGTTACTAAAATAACAAGGGCCTTTAGCTCAGCTGGTAGAGCAGCAGACTCTTAATCTGCTTGTCGCCGGTTCGAAACCGGCATGGCTCAAAAAAGGCTAAACTTAAGTTTAGTCTTTTTATTACTAAATATAAATAGTAATAAATACAATTTTTTTTAATATTTTTATATATTAACTATTGACACTAAATAGCGTGTTTGATATAGTAAGTATCGTTATACAGTTAGTTCTGGTAATGAATGTCAAGGGCGAGAGTGGTGAAATTGGCAGACACGCTAGACTTAGGATCTAGTGCCCTAGGCGTGAGGGTTCAAGTCCCTCCTCTCGCACGACTTTTTTTGTCATGCGCAAAGAACATCTGGCGTTTCACTTAGGTGAATCGTTATTTTTTTGCGGGAATAGCTCAGTGGTAGAGCGCGACCTTGCCAAGGTCGATGTCGCGGGTCCGACTCCCGTTTCCCGCTTTAGCAAAGCGATTCGGAGAAATCTGAATCGCTTTTTTTTTATTTTTCTACAGCAGCGGCATTCAAGAAATGCGGCAAAAATTTTTAATAGCCCGTAAAATAGTTAACGGGAAAAGGAAATAAACGTGAAGGTAACAAAAGAACTTAAATCACTTGAGAAGTCAGCTGTCAGTCTTACGGTAACAATATCAAAAGATGAAGTTGGAAATGCTTATTCAGAAACACTAGCAAAATACTCAAAAACATTACAAATACCAGGATTTCGTAAAGGTAAAGCACCACAAAGTATTATTGAATCAAAATTTGGTGATTCTTTAAAAGGTGAATGTGCTGGGACCCTTGTTGAAAAGGCTCTTGGAATTGCTTTCGATGAAATTGAAAAAGAAGATCCTGCAAACCGTCCCCTTCCTTATGCACAACCAACTATGGACACGGCTCCAACTTTAGATACAACTAAAGATTTTTCTTTTACTGTCAAGTATGATATTTTACCAAAAGTAAAAATAGAAAAATTTAACGACATTGAAATTAAAGAACCTCAAGTTACAATTGGCAAAGCCGAACTTGACAAAGAATTAACAGACATACAAGAACGAAATGCAACTGTCCTTGATTGCAAAGATGATGAAGCTGCAGCAAAAGGAAATATCGTAACAGTAGATTTTGTTGAAATTGCAAAAGATGGTAAAGAAGTAGACAGAACAAAACGTGAAGATTTTACTTTCACAATCGGAACAAATGAGAATTTCTACAAAATTGATTCAGATGTTATTGGTATGAAAAAAGGTGAAACAAAAGAAATAACCAAAAAATACAGTGATAAAGAAGAAGAAGAAACTCTTAAAGGAACAACTAAAAACATCAAAGTAACAGTTAAAGCAGTTAAAATCAAAAATATTCCTGCTTTAGATGATGAATTAGCACAAGATGTAAATGATAAATATAAAACTTTAGAAGATATGAAAGCTGACATTAAGAAAAATCTTAAAACAGCAGCTGATAAAAAAATTAGAGAAATAAAATCTAAAGAACTTATTAATAAACTCATTGAAAAATACCCTTTCGAGGTTCCTGATTCTTTAGTTGCAGCAGAAAACGAAAGTCGTTGGAGAATGATGGCTCAACAATTTCAAACAACACCTGAACAACTTGAAAAAATGCTTGTTTCGACAGGTCAGACAAAAGAAGATATGATAAAGCAAATGGCTGGTGATACAGGAAATTTACTTAAAAGCAGAATTATTGTTGAAAGCCTATTACAAGAAAGAACATATGAAATTGATGAAAAAGAAATCACTACTCGCATCGAACAAGTTGCTCAAGAGGCCGGAGCTCCTTTAGATGAAGTAAAAAAATACTACGATAGTGCTGATCAAAAACAGTATTTGATCGAAGATATGAAAGAACAAAAGCTATACGATGAATTATTTGCGGAAGTAAAAATTACAAAAGGTGATAAAATTAAATTTGCCGATTTATTCAAACAACAGTAAATTAGTAACATACAGGCCGGCCCGAACTGTGGCCGGTTATTTTTTTGTATAAGGACTTAAAAAATGAATGAAAAGATGAATACCCTAGTTCCCTACGTTATCGAAAAGACAGGAAACGGAGAACGTTCTTATGATATTTTCTCACGTCTTTTAAAAGACCGTATTATTTTTATTGACGGAGAAATAAATGATGCTTCTGCAGATCTTGTCGTAGCGCAATTGCTTTTTTTAGAATCTCAAAATCCAGAAAAAGACATTTCAATTTATATTAACTCTCCTGGAGGATCTGTAACTGCAGGTCTTGCAATATATGATACAATGCAATATATAAAATGTGATGTACAAACAATTTGTATGGGGCAAGCTGCAAGCATGGGTGCTTTTCTACTTGTCGGTGGTTCTAAAGGAAAACGATATGCACTCCCTTCTGCAAGAATTATGATTCACCAACCATGGGGAGGCGCACAAGGACAGGCAACTGACATTTCCATTCAAGCTAAAGAAATTAATCGTTTAAAACAACTATCTATCGATTATTTTGCACAACATACAGGAAAAGATAAAGAAAAAATTGCTTCAGACATGGAACGTGATTTTTATATGAGTGCTTTAGAAGCTAAAGATTACGGTATCATTGATAAGGTTATGCCAAAACGAGGAGATAACTAATGGCAAAAAAAAATAATAACCAAATTTGTTCCTTTTGTGGAAATCCTCCGTCTGACACGCGAAAACTCGTCGAAGGACCTCATGGAATATGTATATGTAATCAGTGTATTGCTGTCTGTGAATCCATTTTAGAAAAAGACGGGAAAGGTGATGTCAAACCAATCGCACTTGAAGATGTCCCAGTTCCTAAAGAATTTAAAGAATATCTAGATCAATATGTTATTGGTCAAAATTTTGCCAAAAAAGCTCTTGCAGTCGCTGTCTACAATCATTATAAAAGAATGTCTATAGAACGCCAAAAAGCAAATGATGCTATTGAAATTGAAAAATCAAATATTTTACTCATTGGCCCTACAGGCTCTGGAAAGACATTACTTGCAAAAACACTTGCGACTAAACTGAATGTACCTTTTGCTATTGCCGACGCAACAACACTTACAGAAGCTGGATATGTTGGAGAAGATGTAGAAAATGTTCTTTTAAAACTTATAAACGCTGCGGATGGCAATATAAAGGCCGCAGAACAAGGGATTATCTTTATTGATGAAATAGATAAAATTGCTCGAAAAAGTGAAAATGCTTCTATCACACGTGATGTTTCAGGCGAAGGTGTTCAACAAGCACTTTTAAAAATTATAGAAGGCACAAAAGCAAGTGTACCTCCTCAAGGAGGTAGAAAGCATCCAAATCAAGAAATGCTTGAAATTGATACCTCAAATATTTTGTTCATTTGTGGTGGTGCTTTTGTAGGACTAGATAAGATTATTGAAGAACGTCTAAATCAGCATGTTATTGGATTTGATACTACTAATTTAACACGTACAGAATCCGAAACTGAAAATCTTTTAAACAAAGTTATTCCAGATGATTTAGTTAAGTTTGGTCTTATTCCTGAAATTATTGGACGACTACCACTTTCAGTCGCATTAAAAGAGCTTACAAGTGATGATTTAGTTAAAATTTTAACAGAGCCTAAAAACGCAATTACAAAGCAATTTACTGCAAGTTTTGCTTTAGACAATGTTGAGTTAGAGTTTACTCCTGAATCCATTAAAGCAATAGCAAATATAGCAATAAAAAATAAAACTGGAGCCCGTGGTTTGCGTTCTATAGTAGAAAGAATGCTTCTAGATGTAATGTATGAAGCACCATCTATTAAAAAGAATACGAAACTAACAGTTACAAAAGATATGGTGGAAGACAATACTCCATCAGATACTAAACTATTACTTGACAAATCTGCATAAAAAAAATCTAAAAAAGCTATTCTAGCTGTTTCACTTTATTAAGAGATTATCTATAAAGAATAGCTTTTTTATTCCTTTCTATTTCTAACATTCTATTTACTCTTAGCGAATTCTTCTACTGCATTTTTTATAACTTGAAGTGTTTTTTCACCGGTTCGTTTCCATGAAAAACGCTCTGTCCATTGTGTACTAAATTCAATTAGAGACTGACGTTTTTTTTGATTTGTTAGAATTTCCTCTATAACGTGTGCAAACTCTTCCGTATCATCTGGATTAAAATAAAGAGCACCATCTCCAGCAATTTCTGGAAGAGCTCCGGCTTTAGCAACTGCGACAGGAACACCTGAAGCCATTGCTTCTAAAACAGGAAGCCCAACTCCTTCTATGATAGAGGGAAAAATACAGGCATCTGCACTACAATACAATTCCGGTAAATTTTCGTGCGGGAAATAGCCTGTTAAAAAAATATCAGATGCATACGGAGATAAACTTGCAGCTAAGTGAATCTTTTCAGAATTTAAATCATCATTTCCCGCAAGAACCAAGCGATGAGGCAAACCGGTATTTTTCTTAAACATATTAAAAGCATTTATTAATTCCACATGTTTTTTACCTTCATTTGACAATCGAGAGGCATATATTATATAGGGTCGCTTAATAGCAAAAGGTTTAATAAGAACGGTCTCATTATTTAAATTTTCTCTAGGATAAAACATGCTATGATCGATTCCATTATGCACAACTTCTATTCTATTTTTTTCTATCCCAAGATTTATTAAATCTTTTCGAATAAATTGACTTGCAGCAATAATTTTTGTAACTTTTTTTAAATTAGACAAGAGCATTTTTCTTGTCCAAATATCATTTTTACTATTAATTATATTAGAAACAACACCATTTATGACCGCAATAGTTGGAACAGTCATCTTTCCTGGAAGGATTTTAGAGCCAGCAACACATAAAAGGGCATCATAATTATTGTTTTGGATAAATTTTTTCATACGGAACATGTGCCATAAACGATCACCTGATATGCTATCAGGCAAACTTAGACCTTTATATCTAATATGTTCATTATTAGACTTAAAAGTGTACCGATCTACTTCTGCTCCAAAAAGTTCATAAGAAATGCTTGCATCATCTGGAAGGTTCTTAACCAATGCTTGCACATATGAACCAATACCAGAACGACCATGATCAGATCCTATAATATCAATTCCTAATTTCATAAGAACATATAATAGCATATTTGTAACCGATATGCTATACTTTTCTAATTATGAATGAACTTTCACTCTCTTCACAGTATATTAATTTTTTAACTAAACGTGGAATTACAAATGCAACATCGGTACAACAAAAAGTAATCCCAGCCATAAGAAAACTCGATGGTGGGTTGTTATTTCGCTCTGAAACAGGAAGTGGTAAAACACTCGCATATTTACTTCCGATTTTTGAAAAGCTTGATGAAATGAAACAAATACAGAGTAAACAAGCTCCAACCTCACAAACTAAAGCAGTTAAAGTAGTAATTGTTGCCCCTACCCATGAGCTTGCAAGCCAAATAAAAGTGGAAATTCAACAAACAAGTAATTATAAAGCCGTATTACTTCTTGGCGGAAGTCCTCTTAAACGACAAATGGAAGCGCTAAAAGAAAAACCTGACTTTGTTGTCGGAGCCCCAAATCGAATTCTTGAACTTATCCATTTAAAAAAACTTAAAATTGAACATGTACACGCTTTGGTTTTGGACGAAGTTGATCGGCTTCTTTCCCCTGAACTAAGAGATGATACAGAAGATTTAATAACTAGAATTACAACTCAACAAAACACTGTTCAAACAAACCTTATTGCGTGTTCCGCCACAATAAAGCAAAATATTTTATCCATACTAGAAAATGTATATACAAAGCCTATTAATACAATCCTTCTGAAAGAAGAAGATGTTTTAAAAACACAAATTACCCATTGGGCAATTCATGCTGAACGGCGCCAAAAAATTGATACGTTACGAAGTTTACTAAACGCTTTAAATACTGGTATTAAAGGCAAGCCAGGTAAAACACAACAAAAAATTCTTGTTTTTACAGGAAGAGTCAGTGATGTTGACAATATTGTTTCAAAACTACAATTTAAAAAAATAAATTGTTCAGGGTTACATGCAAAAACAGATAAACTGAAACGGAAACAAGCTATAGATCGTTTTAAAAGTGGAAAATGCCCAGTTCTTATTACAAGTGATTTAGCGGCAAGAGGTCTGGATATACAAAATATTACTCATGTAATACATATGGACGTTCCATCAAATGAAGACTTTTTTATTCATCGAAGTGGTCGAACAGCTCGTGCTGGTCAAAAAGGAAGTAATGTTGTTATAGGTGATGAATACGAAATGCGTCAATTAGCAAAAATAGAAAAAAAACTCGGAATAACTGTATATCCTAAAGAGTTAAGAGGTGGAAAAATCGTAGATCCAGAAATTTAATATTTTTTTCTATTAGATTTTACATTTTTTTTATTAGTTTTATAACACTTTGTGAAATATATTCGACTTCTTCATCTTTTAAGCATGTATTTAAGGGTAAAGTAATCTCATTTTTATACTGATTATATGAATTCGGAAAATTCAAAATAGAAAAACCCATCTTTTTATACGCAGTGTATAAAGGGAGTGGTTTATAGTGAACATTTGTTGCTATTCCCAACGAGGCTAAATCATTAATTAGTTGATTTCGCTCAGTTTCACTTTTACCAAGCAGACGCAATAAATATAGATGACCACTCGAGGTTTTATTTTCACAAAAATGCTCAAGACTGGATACTGGCAAATCTGAGAAAGCTTTATTATAATAACGAATTATTTCATGACGGCGTTGTAAAATTTTTGAATATCTTTTTAATTGCGAAAGTCCAAGAGCTGCTTGAATGTCTGTCATATTACATTTGTATGCAGGTTCAATTATATCATATTCCCATGAACCTTTTTGTAATTTAGAAAAAGCATCCTTACTTTGCCCGTGCAAAGAGCCTAACATAAAACTTCTGTAGATCGATTCATTATCGTATGAACATTCAGCTGTTTTTGAATTTTTTACGCAATTATTATTTTGCCAGTTATTAATGTTCCAAGTAATAGCTCCCCCCTCTGCAGTGGTAAGGTTTTTTACAGCATGAAACGAAAAAGCAGAAAAGTCCGCAATAGAACCGCTTCTTTTACCTTTATATATTGAACCAAGAGAATGAGCTGCGTCAGCAATAATTGCTATACGTCCAAGTTCTTTTTGAAAAGTCGACGTTGGTTTAAAAAAGCGCCGCGCATCTTCAACAACAGAGAAAAGTTCATCATAATCAGCTGGGAGTCCACCAATATCTACTGGAATTATAGCTTTTGTATGTTTGTTAATTTTTTTTGCAACATCCTTTGGATCTATTATAAAAGAATTAGGTATCGTATCTGCTAAAACTAATTTTGCGCCAACATGACATACAACACTTGCAGAAGCTGTATACGTATAAGCACATGTTATTACCTCATCTCCTTTGCCTATTTTAAGAAGTCTTAAGACAGATTCAAGCGCCGTTGTTGCCGAACTAAATGTAGCAGTTTTCTTTGTATTACAAAAACTTGAAAGATTTTCTTCAAATTTTTTTGTTCTAGGACCCGTGGTAATCCATCCAGATTTAAGAGTTGCAACGACTTCATCAATATCTTCTTGACGAATATCTGGTGGCGAAAATTGTATATCCATAGAAGCAATTGTACCACAGAAAAAACTTTTATTACATATTTACCTTGTTTTTTCTGTTCAGAAACTATATCTTTTAAGTTAAGTACAATTGAATTAATCAGGAGGCTACTATGGCAGACGGAATGGCTCCAAAACAAAAGAAAAAATTTCGAGCAACACCAGCTCTTATCATTCTTATTTTGGTACTAATTATAGCTGGTTTAAGTATAGGAACTAGTTTTTTTACTGTCGACGAAACAGAACAGGCTGTTATAACTCGTTTTGGCAAATATTACACAACAATGGGATCTGGACTTCATTATAAAATTCCATTTGGAATAGATAAAAGTTACATGGTACCAGTAAAAGTTGTTCAAACTGAACAATTTGGATTTTCCACTTATAACAATAACTCAACTAAAACAAGTGTAAAAAAAGAAAGCACAATGCTCACGGGTGATTTAAATATTATAGACGTCGAGTGGATAATCCAATACAGGATTGTCGATCCAGCTGCTTGGCTTTTTAATGTACAAGAGAGAACACAAACAATTCGAGATATTTCTCAATCAGTTATAAATACTCTTGTTGGAGACAGAGCAATTCTTAATGTAATGGGTTCAGCACGATCAGAGATAGAAACAGAAGCATTAGCAACAATGAATGAAAATTTCGAGTCACTAGGACTTGGAATAAATATCATTGCTGTTAAATTACAAAATATTGTACCTCCAGAAGGAGTTCAAGATTCTTTTGAAGATGTGAACCGTGCAAGCCAAGATATGGAACGTTATATAAACGAAGGAAAAGAATCATATAACTCACAAATTCCGCTTGCTCAAGGTGAAGCTGAGCAAACCATTCAGCAAGCCGAAGGGTATGCTACTGAGCGTGTAAATGAAGCGAAAGGTGATGTAGCACGATTCAATGCAGTTTACCAAGAATATATAAAAGCACCAAAAGTCACTAGAGAACGAATATATCTTGAAACAATGCAAGAAGTTTATTCTGCAAAAGATAATCAAACTCTTATCGATACACAACTTGAAAATATTATACCTGTAAATAATATTTCTACAGATTCAGCAACTTCTACAGCAACAGGAGCCGCTGCAGGCTCTAACTCTAGTACAGGAGGGTCAAACTAATGAAAACTAAAAAGTTTTACATATGGATTACCGTAATCATTATACTCATTATATCTTTTTTTATGATGGGACCTTTTTACATAATTAACGAAGGAACACAAGTCGTTGTAACTCGTTTTGGTCAAATTGTTCAGACACAAACTAATGCTGGATTATATTTTAAAATACCGTATATCGACCAAGTAACAACGTATCCAAAACTTATACTTTCGTTAGATGGAGATGCTCAACGTATCCCAACGGCAGAAAACCAGTTTATAATTGTTGACACAACAAGTAGATGGAGAATTGAAGACCCTGCTCAATTTTATCAATCATTTAAAACTCTGGATGCTGCATTTAATCGAATGAGTGATATTATTGATTCGGCTTCGCGTACTGTTATTACAGGAAACCCTCTGAGTGAAGTTGTTCGTTCATCAAATATTATAAACGAACAAGAATCTACAGAGTTTTCTTTAGCTGGCGCAAGTGGAAACGAAAGCGATGAAACTGCAGCTCAGATTAGCTCACTTATCAACGCTGCTACAGTATCTGAAAGTGTAAAAAAAGGTCGACGAGAATTAACTTTAGAGATGGTTCAAGTGGCTAAAAAGATGATGGATGAATATGGTATTGAATTGATAGATATTCTTCCTCGACAAATAAAATACTCTGATGAGTTAACCGAAAGTGTTTATAATCGTATGATTGCAGACAGGAATCAAGTTGCTCAAGCTTACCGCTCTTTTGGTCAAGGTAAAAAAGCCGATTGGTTAGGAAAACTTGACAAAGATAAAAAGGCAATTCAATCTGATGCTTATCGTCAAGCAGAAGAAATTAAAGGTAAAGCTGATGCAGAAGCTGCTGCAATCTATGCTGAAGCATACAATAAAGATCCAGAATTTTATACCTTCTGGAAAAGTATGGAAAGTTACAAGCAAACACTCCCTAAATTTAACAGTACCTATTCTACTGGAACACAATATTTTGACTATCTTTATTCTCCAGAAGGGAATCGTTAATACCAAGGAGAATCTTGCGCCAGTATGGAAACGCAATTAGTAGAAATACACAAAGAACAGCTACTCATACATACAGGTATGAGTAGTCGCTCTTTTGCCCAGTCGCATATGTCAGAAACTCTTCATGAGAATGGTTGGATTGCAAAACAAACCAATGTTAAAACATGGGAATTCTCTCCTTATCAATTTTCCGAAATAGAAGCTATACAAAGTGAAAAAAACGCTCATGAAGAGATGATTGTTACAGGACCAGCTTTCGAAGGGGTGACACTAGCAAGCCTTTTTAATAACAAACCAACAGATTCTCTTAATTTTAATAGACTAGTAGAAATACTTGAAAAACTTAATAGTGCAATTGAAGCTTCTTTTTTACAGGATGATATTACGATAGTTGCTAACGGGCCTCTAAATATTATTGTTTCTAATAATAATAGTTTTTTATTTTTACCAGATACCCTATTTAAGAGATCTTTAAGTGCGTTATCTTCTTCTGATTATTCAAAATATTATGGTTGCTATTTAAATCTTGCACTCAACAATATAAAATCAGAATGGCGTTTTTCTCTTGCTTGTATGGTATACTATACATTTTCTGGTTCACTCCCCTACACAGAATTAAACAGCGAAAAACGCGCCGAAGATTACTATGATCAACGTTTTATTCCCTTAGAAAAAATACTCCAGATTCCTCAAAATAATGAAATTGCATTACAGATAGTAAACACAAATCTTTCACAACAAGCTT
>JTFN01004818.1_pt1 | contig 19296 bp, 27 predicted proteins | sample 235401 | NCBI WGS metagenome assembly JTFN01 (sample SAMN03067589, study PRJNA260952) | activated sludge metagenome | biome: Sludge; feature: Wastewater; isolation source: CETP activated sludge from augmented bioreactor treating industrial... | place: India:Gujarat | collected 2013-04 | reverse complement strand
GGGGGTGTACACATGGCAGGAGCAGTAATCGGGGGACTGTTGGGGGCGGCGTTTGGGTCTACATTAGCGGGCTGGGGGCTTGTTAGCTCTGCTGGGTTAGGATGGCTTTTTGGGGCCTCCATCGGTTCCCTCTTCGATCAGCCTTCTTTGGACTTCGGCGGGTCGTCCCCTAACTACTCCTTCAGCGAGGTCCATAACTCCAAGTCTCAGCTCTTGCCCATCCCCATCTGCTACGGCAGGGTCAGGGTCGCCGGCAACGTCTTCATGCAGCAGTTCTATGACGACAAGCGACAGAAGATGGACATGTTCGTGGGGCTCTCCCAAGGCCCCATCCATCGGGTCATATCGGTGTATGCCAATGAGCACGTTCTGTTCGGCGACGGGTCGGACACATACACCTATTGGACTTTAAGCAACGGTATCTGGCTTGAGGTCTCCTATCCCGAGTACGTCGCCTTTGAGGGGTCCAAAGAGATAAGGGACGGAGAGGGCAACGTGGCCACAGTGGACTTGCAGGAATGCTCCTGCGACGTCCACCTTGGAGAACATGGGCAGCTCAAAGACAGCAGAGAATCGGGAGATCTGACCTACGGTCGAGTAGCTTATCTGGGGATAACGGTCAAGGTCCAAGAGGGGCTCACAGGGAATCCCACGATCACCACGGAATTCGAAGGGCGCGAGATCTGGACTCCTTCGGGGACACGTTACACCGCTAACCCGGTATGGTGCATAACGGACCTTTTGACAAACAAAGATTACGGCGTCGGTGTCCCGCTGGACGCCATAAACATCCCCGCCGCTTCGGATGCCGCGGCATATTGCGATGAGCTGGTGGACGGACGGCCCCGCTACAGCCTCAACTACATCATTGACCAGCAGCGACCGGCGCCGGACATCCTCAGGGATATGTTCATGTGCTTCGATGGGTACATCCGTGAACGGGAGCAAATAACCATCTGTGTCAACAGACCCGTCTCGACACCGGACGCCTACCTCGTCGTGGACGACGTGGCCAAGCAGGGGACGTTCAAGTGGTGGCAGAAGGGCAGGGAGGAGACCTATAACCGAGTAATCGTGGAATGGGTGGACCCTGAAAACCACTACGAGCGGACGTCCACGCCATTCGAGGCCCAAGAGGACATGGAGTCCAGGGGACTGTACGAGCGGAACATCTCTCTACTGGGCGTGACCGACCCGAATCAGGCAGCCAGGTTGGGTGAACAGGCCCTCCATATCGCCCAGGACATCAATAATTTTTGCTCCTTCACGGTCTCGGTCTGTGACTGGGACTTCGAGATAGGCGACGTGATTGGCATCACCGAATCGGCCGTGACAGGATGGAATCGGAAGTGGTTCCACGTCCTCCACATGCAGGATGATCCCCAAAGCGAAGAATGCACCGTGACCCTGGTGGAATACGACAGCTCTACCTACGTCAACACCCCCTCCCAGGTTCCGGCGACCAACGATAACCCCAACCCTCCTGCTGTCTTGGACAACTACAGCGACCTCCTCATGACCGACGTAGGAAGCCAGCAGGCGGACGGGACCTACATCCCCAAGATCCGGGTACGCTACACGCCGCCCACGGCGAGCATGAAGGAACACGTGGTCAGCTGGTGGCACAACGACAAAGAAAAGGCAGGAGAGAAGAAAATATCTCCGTCTGTCCGTGATGTGCTCATATCAGAGGGGATAGAGACCGGCAAGGTCCTGACCGTCCGGGTATGGGGTACGGACATCAACGGCAAACCTCGATCTGGTGTAATCGGTCAGATCGTCCCAGGCCACGACGACATAGCTCCAAACGCTCCAACCAGCCTAACGACGAACGGGTGGTTTGGCGAGATCATTCTGAACTGGGTGAATCCCACCACCAACGAGGACGGATCACCGTGTAAGGACCTGGCCTACATAGAGATCTGGGTCAGCTCCACAGATGACAGGGCGACTGCGGTCAAGATCGGAGAGGTCAACAGCACCTCTTTCCGCCATCACCTGGGTAGTTTCGAGTCCCGTTATTACTGGATTCGGGCCGTAGATACGTCCGGAAACATCTCTCAGTGGAACGCCGAAGCAGGGGTTATGGGATACTCCGAGCAAGCCTCACACCAGGACTTTGTGGACTACCTCCTGGAGCATAATCCCTATCTCCAGCAAGCTATAGACGACCTCAACACGCCCATAGAGGCGATTGAGCTGGACATAAAGGATATCAACGAAGTTACCGCCACTATCGAGGCAAATCTAGCCGATATCAACGATGTAGTAATCCCAGCTATAGACGCAAAGATAGTGGAGATCGAAAACGAACTGCCTGACGCCATACAGAAGCTCTCTGAACAGATCAGAAGCATCGATGAGTCGGTCATGGACGAGCTGTCAGCCGTCAGTGCCTCTGCTGTGGAGGCGTTGCTTAACATATCCGAAACGAACGGACGGATAACCGATGCAGGGATCTTGGTAGATCCTGAGACCGGCGAGGTCAGGATATGGGCTGTGGATCAGCTCAAGCAAGAGACAGAGCTACGCCTGGTCAATGCCGAGATGCTGATATCGGCACAAGACGCCAAGATATCGCAAAAGGTCTCCCTAGCCGAAGTGGACGAAAGAATAGCTCAAGCCGTCTTTGGCGATGTAGGAGAACTCCTTGTCTCTGGGTTGGACGCAAGGATCAACACGGTAGAGCAGGAGCTTGACGCCGTAAACGCCGAACTGGTCCAAAAGGCCACGCAGGTGGAAGTGGACGCTCTTGGTGGACGTGTCGGAGATGCCGAAGTACGTATCTCCGGTGCAGAGGCGGCCATTGAACTGAAAGCTACCAAGATAGAGGTAGGAGAGATAGGGACACGTGTAACAAATGCTGAATCTAGTATAGACGCCCTCAACGGGCAGATTACGCAGACTGTCACGGCTATCGGGCAGGATGGTAAGGATCTAGCCAACCTTACGGCTGAAGGGCTAGTAGAAGCTATCCTCAATGACGCTGATAACCACGAGTTAGCTAAAGTTAGCCTCGCCATGGCAAAACAGGAACTGTATGCCAACATAGAGGATGGCTTAGAAGCTGAAGCTGGGCACAGGCTCCAGTTAGCTGCTGTGGTTGACGGAAACAAAGCTCTGATGCTTGAAGAACAAACAGTAAGGGCCACGCAGGATGAAGCTATCGCCTCTTCGGTGGAGCTATTAAGCACTAAAGTAGGCAATAACGAAACAGCCATCCAGACCGAGGCTGAGGCGAGGTCCACAGAGACGTCCTCCCAGGGGCATTACACTTTCAGTATGATTTCCCAGCTCACAGACCAAACAGCCGAGGGCTTAGTAGAGGACATCTTAAACCAAGCCGAAGGCAGGGAGAAAGCCAAAGAGCAGTATGCAATTATCCGTGAGGAATACGACACGAAGATAGAAGAGGGCCTCTTGTCCGAGGCGACAAAGCGTGAACTGTTGGCGGTTAAGCTAGGGGAAGCTGAGGCTGCCATACAGGAAGAGAGCCGAGTCCGTGTCACTCAATACGGGGCCTTAGCCGAGTCCGTCAAGACCATGGGTGTTAAGTTCGGAGAGGATATCGAGGCCGCCATCCAGGAGGAACGTCGTGTCTCAGCGGATGAGAATAGAGCTTTAGTCGAGTCCATCGATTCTGTCCAGGCAAAGTTAGGGGATAGCTTCTCAGCTGTCAACACAGTGGAAAGAGCCATATCGGAACAGGGGACGGCTCTAGCTGAGCAGATAACCACTCTTGCCGCATCTACAATCAGCGGCGAGGTATCCCAAAGCGCAACGCCTCCAACAAGTCCCACACTTGGGCAAGTCTACCTAAACACGACGACACTCAAGTATTACAGGTGGTCAGGCACGGCTTGGGAGGAAGTTAAAGGCCTATTGGGGAATCAGTCAGCTCTCATCCAGGAAGTCAACAGAACTAGCGTCGACGGGGATAAGGCACTGGCCGATAGCATAAAAACGCTCTCGACCACGGTAGGCGAACATACCACGTCGATTAGCCAAACCATGGAATCTATTGATGGACTCACAGGCAAATACACTGTCAAAATTGACTCCGGTGGATACATCACAGGATTAAGTATGATAGGTGGCCCCGATCGAGGCGGAATCGTTATGCACTGCGATGAGTTTATGGTGGGCCGTCCAGGGGCTTTGAGATATCCCTTTACGATCGGGACGGTTAACGGTGTTCAGACCGTATCGATGGAGAGCTCCTTTATCCAGGATGCGGCTATCGTCTCAGCCAAGATAAAGGATGCTGAGATAGGGACGCTCAAGATTGCAGGGCATAGTATTAGTGACTTAGTAGGGGACACAAGACAGGATAGACTTATATTAAACGAAATAAAATATTATTGCGTAAACACTGTTAATGTTATCACCGAAGTAGGTTATCCTGTTTCGTTGTTGGCAAGTGGAACTTTTTACCTGAGCGAATCTGCCATCGAAGCTATGCTGTATGCCCCAAGTGGTCGGTTGATAAAAGTGGTGCCATGGTTGCAATCGACGGGAGAATGTCTTATGGCGACAGGTTCTCTTTTTGGAGTTGACATGAACCCTCCAGGAGGACCGGCCCAGTATAGTTTTTGGGTAGGGATGCAGGGTGGCGATCCTGACATGTGGAGATCGTCGTATAGAGATAATTCGACTTTGTTTGTTACATCGATAAGGAGATGAAGGCTGGTGAATATTGTCTTTTACGATGTAGACGGAAAGATAGAAAGGGTAGTTGGGGCAGGGAGCCAAGAAAACATAGATGCCAACATAGGAGACGTAGCGAATTATGTATTAACTGAAAAAACTGTTAGCAGAAAAACGCACCTTGTCTCCAACAACACCGTCCTTCTACGCCCAACACTCCCCATCTCCCAATCTGACAAGACTCTATCCGGTATCCCCTCTGGATCTACCTTAACGATCATGGGGAGACACACAGGGATGCAAACCGCCACAGCAGACGGGACGGACATCACCATCTCTCCCGATATCCCAGGGATCTACACCGTCAAGGTTGAAAAATGGCCCTATCAAGAGGAGGAGTTCACGATTGAACATAACGGTTAGTGCAGACGCCACGGCAAAAACAAAGGCTGTTTACGCCGAACTGGTGGATACGTTAGGGATAGAGACTATCACGTTGGCACTTATTGAGAGCATGGATACGACAGCATCGACTATTACTAACTACGGTAAATCTGTCTCTAATAGGTCAGGGGCCACTAACTTGAAATCCAAGCTAGATGCCATAAAGATTAAGTATGGTTTATAACAGGAGGCTAAAAAATGCCATGGTACAGAACAGGCACAGTAGCAGTAACTAACGGATCAAAGAACGTGACCGGCGTGGGGACATTGTTCTCCACCGCCGTGTCACCTGGAGATGCTTTTGCGCTTGTGGATGCTAATGGGAATCCTACAGGTGCATGGTATGAGATAGAGACGGTAACGTCCAATACAGCCTTGGTCCTCAAGCAGACTTACGCTGGGACGACCGGATCAAACAAGCAGTTTGCCGTGTTCAACTTGACCGGCAACATGACCGTCCCATCATTTGCACAGAGGTTAGCACAGTTTTTCAACCAGTTTCAGAGTTCATTAGACCAACCTAACACTACGCCGACAGCTAATTCAATTCCGGTGGCTGATAGTGCTGGGAAGATCAATACAGGATGGCTCAAGGATGCTACGACAGCAGAGAAGGGCGTGGTAGAGCTAGCCACCACAGCAGAGGCACAGGCTGGAACCGATGCGACGAGGGCGGTGACTCCGGCTGGGGCGTTGGCGGCCATGCAGAAGTATGGGGTGGGGGCACTGCAGATAGATGGGCTTACAGTTGATTACGATACGCTAAAAAGATCAGGACAATACGTGCAAGGTCCAACCGCACCTAACGCACCACCTATATCATCATATTGTTTTGTTTTGGTAATTACACACCTACCTACCTACGTTGTACAGCAAGCGATCTCTATAGATGGTACTCGTGGATTCCAACGTTGCTGCCATAACGGCACGTGGGGGGATTGGTATGACATCCCTATAAGTTCAGCACCTAGGGCAAATACTCTCTCCGTCACCTCCACCGACGACGCAACATCGGCTACTGCGGCCCCGCTGAAGAGTGCGGGGGGGCTGGCGGTGGCGAAGGATGTTTGGGTGGGGGGGGCTGTCATTGCCAACGTTCTGAGGTTAGGCAGTTCACATATTCGTGCAAAGAGTTTTAATGGGTTTGAAGGTGTGGACATACTCGAATCTGTCTATGGTGACGTGTCTACAATAGGGCTGCTTTTCGCTAACGAAAGAGGAACTGAAAATTACTTAGTGGCCTCTTTTATCAAAAAAGACGCATCCACACAACACGTAGCCACAGTTTTAGCAAGTAACGTTCTGACGTTAGGTGCTAAAAACGTAGCGGGGACACAAGTTATCACCAATGCTACCGTCCCTGCTAATGTGTTTATTAACAGTATTATAATCAAGGGGGGAATATAAATGCTAAACATACTAGAACCGCTCCACCAGGACTTCAGCCAAGTAATCATCCTGCTCCGAGAGCTAGGGCGTTACAAGGATGATTTTACGCCCGCCAAAAGAGCGGAATGCCAAGTGGAGATAAACCGCCTCCTCGGCGACGCTCAGCGGAAGATGGACACACTCCCTGACCACAGGGCGGATGGTACATGGACAGCCTCATCTGGGGAATAGCGCCTCTCCTAGTTCACGAGCTAGGACACTGGATAGCGGCTCTTCTTATAGGAGGACGTTTAGAATTTACCTTCGCATGGGGCAAGCTAGGTCCCTTGAAAGTCCCCCGGTGGACCTGGAAGTGGGGGAGCTGGACAAAAGCGCAAACGAGGTTCGTATGTCAGGCCGGGTTCCTAGTGGAGCTCGGCCTGTTGCCTTTCATGCCCTGGCCGTACCAGGCGGTGGCGTTGGTACACTTTGCCGCTTATCCCTGGTACGCCGGGGAGGTTACAGACTTTAAGGGGATGATCTGATGGATAAGCTATCTAAGAACTTCCATCGGGAGGAGTTTGCCTGTAAGTGTGGCTGTGGGCACGACAACGTCTCCCCTGTTTTGGTGGATCTGCTCCAGGAGCTCCGGGATCTTCTGGACCGACCTATAGTGGTCCACTCCGGCTGTCGTTGCGAGTTGCACAACAAAAAAGTGGGCGGCGTCTCCAATTCCGCTCACATAACCGGTGAGGCTGCGGATATCTACGTCCCCGGCTGGGAGGCCGCTACCCTCGGAGGTAGGATAAAGAGGCTCCGAGAGGCTGGCCACCTTCGGGAGATCACCTACTGCTACCTTCCTGGGCGCATGACCGTCCACGTGGGAGTGGACCGCAAGCCGAGAAACAAAATCTTTGGGTGGTGAGCCCGTCACGAGGTGGTCTTATGGGGGATTTTTTTGAGAGGGTGTCTAACTGGGGGATTATCCTCTTCTTTGCGCTTTTTGGAGGAGCTGCAAGGATGAGCATCTTCCCCCCACGGGACAGATCCCTCGCCCGATTTGTGGGGGCCACCGTAATAGCGGCCTTTGCCGGGACAATCTCATACAAGTTGGGGACTGCTTTTGGCTGCTCTCCTCATCTCAGCGCAGCCATGGCAGGGGTCGCCGGGCTGGTAGGAGACGACCTCTGTAGGGCTCTGATTGCGGTGGGAGTGATGCTGCGGAAAGATCCGCTGGGGACGGTATCGAAAATAAAACGGGGTGGTGACAGTGAGTGACATGTTGAGCTACATCGGAATGCTAGTCGCCCTCTTGGTGGCCGTCAGAGGGTGGTCGGCAATAAGGAGGGGATTCCATGTCGCCGTTCTCCCGACTCTATGCGCCTTCGCTTACATCCTGCTGGAGTCAGATTGGGTAAGGACGTCCCAGGCGATAGCGATTGGCGACTTGCGCAACGTCGCATGGTCCATGGTGGAGATCGGTTTCATGGTTGGGTTCTTGGCCTGCGCCAGGGCAAGAGATCTGGAAAGGAGAGACTTTTGTGAGAGGCTTAAAAGAATGGCTGGACGAAAACGCCTGTATGTCGGACTTCCTGATGGTTCTAGCCTTCCTGGGAGGTGTGATAGCTCTGGCCTTGGGGTTCAAGGAGTACTTCGGAGCTGGCCTCAGTGCGGTTACGACCTACGTGGTCAAGGACAAGACGAGCAAGACCCAGGCGCAGGAGGAACGGACCAAGCGGCTGGAGGTCGAACTATTGGAGGAAAGGAGGCGGACAGATGAGTTTGTCGCTAAGGCTGCTGAGATCGCTCGCAAGGACATTGATAACACTGAGCTTGACGAGCTCGTTGCTCGTGCCAACCGGCGCATCAGCGGAGGTACGGATTGAGCAGGGGAAGATCGTCATGGAGGAATCGGACTTCCGAAAGCTCATGTCCGACTTAGAGGCGGCAGAGGCCGAAAGGGACGCTTTGAAGTTCTCCCTCGAGGTGGAGAGGCAACACCATGACGACTACATGGTCCAGGTCCAGGAGCTCCGCCGGTATTTTGACGACGAGCGAGAAGCGTGGAAGGCCTCCGTGAAGAGTGAAAAAGGGAAACAGCCTATCTGGGGCCTGATCGGTCTCGGGATAGGTTTGGCCGCAAGATAAAAACGCCCCTGGGGATTCGTCCCTGGGGGCTCTTTTTTTGTTTGTGGTATCATGGAGATATCCAAGGGGAGAAAAGCCCCTGACCAGTTTTGACTTTGGACCAACTGGATAGCAAACCGTATAACAAGATTTTAGGTTAAGCGGTGCTAGTCGTTGCTACTAGAGTCCTCCCCGAATGTCTGTTCAACTCCCCGCGCCTCCACCATTGACTTTTTTAATCAAGCCAACCGAATAGACATGAGTAGACAAAACCCTGCGAAAGCGGGGTTTTTTGCTATACTGGACCCAAACACGGCGAGGTCGAATAGACATGAGCAGACATTGAAAGACACCCCAACCGGATAACTCACCGGATAAGGGGCTCTCATGTTAAACGGTCTCACCGGATAAGGGGGAGGGAAGCAAGATGCTGACTGATGTTGCCCTGCGTAAGGCGAAGGCGCAGGACAAGCCCTACACGCTCCGAGATGAGCGGGGGCTGTATGTTGAGGTGCGTCCCTCTGGGCGCAAGTTTTGGCGACTGAGATGTTGGACCGGGGGGAAGGAGTCTCTAAAGACTCTGGGCGAATACCCCCACTTGTCCTTGGCAAAGGCCAGAGAGATGAGGGACAAGATAAAGTCCAGAGACGGAGGAGATGCGGTTTCCAGCCTAGAGGCCCTGGGCCGGGAATGGCTGGACAAGCAGGTGAGACCGGTCAGAACGCCTAAGCACATCTATACCCTGGAGTATCGATTCTTTGGGCTCGTTTGCCCCGATCTAGGGAAGATGGACGCATCGGAGATATCAGCGGTTGATGTGTTGGCGGTCCTGCGAAAGATTGAGTCCAAGGGGACCATAGAGACCGCCAGAAGGACCAGGCAGATCCTCGGTCAGATCTTCCGGTATGGCGTTGCCACCGGCAGGTGTGATCGGGACGTCACCCAGGACCTGCGAGGGGCCCTCCAGACGGTCAAGTCCAAGAGCATGGCAACCATCACCGACCCGGCAAAGATAGGCGGTCTTATACGGTCCATAGCGGGCTTATCCGGTCAGATCCGATATGCCCTTATGCTCCAGGCTTATACAGCGGTACGCCCGGGGGAGCTAAGGTTAGCGGAGTGGTCAGAGATCGAGGGTGATACATGGAAGATCCCAGCGGAGCGAATGAAGATGAAGCGGATACATTGGGTCCCCCTCTCCAGGCAAGCGATGAAGGTGGTAGAGGATCTAAGGTCCATCTCATGGAAAAGCAAGTATCTGTTCCCCTCTGTTCGGACGAAGGCCCGCCCCATGTCCGACGTAACGGTAAACGCCGCTATACGTCGTATGGGCTATGGGCCGGACGAGTTTACCGGACACGGCTTCCGCTCGATGTTCTCCACGATTGCCAACGAGAACCATTGGCCACCGGACGTTATAGAGAGACAGCTTGCCCACGTGGAGCGCAACTCCGTCAGAGCGGCCTATAACCACGCTGAGTATCTGGACAAACGTCGGGAGATGATGCAGTGGTGGGCTGATTGGCTGGATGGGGTAAGAGGGTAAAAAACAAGGACCGGAGCCGTGTGCTCTGGTCCTTTTTGCTCAATAGCTCGAGTATAGCCCCACTCGGCACGTTATGTTTGAAGGGAATTTTTTTAGGCTGTAGGTAGAAAAGCTCCTGACGCTAAGGGGCTCAAAGTTGCTGACAATAAAAGCCTCTACTGATAGAAGCTTGCCTGAAGAGTCATAAATAGAAAGGGTAAAGCAAGCCATTTCAAAAAACTCTTCGTTGATGTTGTGGATTTCTCCTATGAAATTTGTAGTCCCGTCTGCCTCTAGGTTATGTGAGAAGTTTGTAACATGGAAGTCCCTCTTTTTTTTGTTGTTGGAGGGCGGCATTGTTTCTTTGGGGGCTCCCCCTAGCCAATTTAGGTTGGGCCTGTCTATCGTCGCAAAAGAGACGGCTACCATAAGGGGGATCAGCGCAGCCACTATTACCCAGCCACTATTGCCCCGAGGTTCTCCAGAAGGAACCTGATCATCTCTCCCAGGAAGGATTTGACGGACCAACTCCCTGGTCTTTGACGTAGGCCCCTCTGTGGCGACCATATGAGAAATTTCTTTGTGTTTTTTGCCTGAGATCATTTTTGCCTCTCGGGCCTTGTAAACAATGTGAAGTAGCTCTGAGGCGGTTGTGTCTTCGTCCACCCGATAGGATCGGAGGGCATCTTTCTTGGCCTCCTGTCGCTTGGATAGCTTGCTTTGTATATGCCGCTTAGCAAGAATTGCCCCTATAGGGATAGTTAGCAAGACAACAATAACAGCAACCTCTATCACGACTCCACCTCCTGACTCGATACCCCTACCAAATCCGCCACCCCTGGCGGTGGAACAAAATAGCCCTATATGAAAGAAAGGGCCAAAATCACCCTTAGATAGTCACCTTAGATACCAAAGTCCGCCTTAACAAATTAAGGCGGATCTCCATGGCTTGAACGCTTACTTGAAAGAGGGATGCCAGGTCGTCAGAACTGGTTATCCCCTCTCTAAAAAGGCGGCAGACCTCCGTTGACGGCATTAAAAGCTCTGCTGCGAAGGCATTGGCGTCCCACTCGTTGGGGTCGCATTTTGCTCGAGTTTGCCTGTCGAAAGAGACAGACCCATGACCTAAAACAGCGTGTCCTATCTCGTGAGCGATTGTAAAACGCTGTCGCTCCCAAGTCCTGTTAACGTCATTCACCACGATAACGACGGTCCCACCTGCCTTGACAAAAAGGCCGTCCTCTTTATCCAGATCCATAAACCGCAAATCGTACCCCAGGGCCCGGCAGACTTCCTCTATGTCCACAGGGACCTCCCCAACACAAAGAGACTCTCTCAGCTTGCTCGCAGCTTTACATCCGTCCACGAAGCAACCTCCTTTGTTATCTGTGTTTTTTTCTAAGTTCCTCGTTGTCCTCCCTTCCTAAAGCCAAATTCAAAGCTAACACTATTGCTTTTTTCGTCTTGTCGCTAACGTTGTCCCAGTCCTTGCTGGTGTCCCTCAAGCGGACAACCAGATCCGGGTCAATGTGCGCAAGATCTCGGAGCATGGAGCTCCAGTCAGAGGCCATCTGCAACGTTGTTCCTTGCGAGGCCGAGATTGGAGACGGATCATCTGTCTCCCCTGTCAAGTAGGCAAGGGACGTGTTCAACGCCTCCGCAAGTGCGACTTTTACTTTGTCCGACGCACCCCTTTGTTCTTTTTCAATCGCAGAGATGTGGTTTTGAGAAGTCCCTGCTATAGCCGCTAAGTCCATCTGAGACAACCCCATCGACTTTCTAAGCGACTTAACCCGTTCGCCCAGGATAAGCCTTTCTGCGGAAACACTCATTTTGTTGCACCTCCTCCCCATGATCTTGATTATCCCTTTTAGAGATTACATAAGCAAGCCCGTTTCAGAGCTTTTTTTAGCACTATGGCGGATATATCTCTTGACATATCTCATTTTGAGATATAAAATAAGCACATCTTGGTAATCCAATAGGGGGTGATGGCTTGACAGTAGGCTCTTTAGTGCGAAAAAGGAGGGAGTTGCTGGGACTAAAACAAGCAGAGCTTGCGGAGCTATTGGGGATACGTCAAAACTCGCTATCTCAGATAGAGTCGGGGGAAAGATACCCCTCACGTCGGGTAAGAATAGCTCTGTATAGAGTATTGGACCTGAACGAAGTAGTAGCACCGGCAGAGATAGCTGAGGCCGAAGAGGTGGTTAAGGCTTAATCACGCCACCACCACAGCACCTTGACAACTGCCACGCAGGACCGGCCTAAAAGCGGGAAACAGGAGGCCGGAACCCCAGAGCGGGAGGAGCGAGCTGGATGGCCACGACCTTCGGCGATCGCCATGACGGGGTAAGTCAATCAGAAAGGAGGTTCGACTATGAGCATGGAAGCAGCTTTCACGGAAGCGTTCTCGCCGCTGATAGAACCGCTCCTGGAGATGATTCTGGACCTCCGGGAGCACGTTGACCAGCAGACCGAGCAGATAAAGCGTCTCCAGGAGCGCATTGACAACGCTTGCCTAAACAAGCCCTACCTCTCCAAAAAAGAGGCGGCAAAGATGTTGGGCAAAAGCGAGAAGACAGTGGAGAGGCTGGAGCGGGCGGGAGAACTAAAAAGGATACCCACCGACGACAACACCGTTCGGTTTCGCACGTCTCAGGTCATGAGGTTGGTAGAGGAAGGGGTAGCGTGATGAGCGACGAAATCAGAGAACAGCTAGTGCAACACAAGCACATACAGGGACCTTTTCGGGCCTCGGGAACGGTCTTCGGCTACGGGAACAAGGAGGATCGGTTGGAAGCTATGAGGGCGCAGATCAATGCTTGCCTCTCCTTCTTCCTCTGAGATCACCGTTATCTGGCTTGATGCCAGGGCTTGCCTCACGGAAGCTTTGGACAGGCTGGAGATGGACAAGTTGGGGCTGGAAAAGGCCCTGTCCCTTAAGGAGAAGTACCGCGACCGCCTGGCTGACTGGCAGGTAAAGCAAGCCAGGAAGAAGGTCCGGGAGACGGAACGCAAGGTCTCCGACCTCCAGAAGGTGGCGGTATGAGCCATGTCTGTAGGGGAACCAATATACAGGGTTACTACAACTGGAAGGGCGACCAGAAGCAATCAGCCGCCAGAGCCCGAAGAGTACGGATCATTAGATCCATGGTGGCTAAGAGCAAGAGAGAGGAGGCGAGGAATGAGCTTTGCCGAGAGGGTCTATGTTGCTCTGTTTAACCCGAGGATAGTCAAGGAGAACCGGGAACTGAAAGATCTCCTGTACCGGATGTCGGGAGACGTTGAGCGGATGCACAAAAAAATCAGGCGACTGTCCGAGGAGCTTTACGAACAGTAGCCTGAAAGGAGGAACCGACCTGGGCGAACAGGCCGGTTGCGAAACGGGAGGAAACAAGTTGTCCTCCTGATTATACCACTGGAAGGAGACGTAGCAAATGTACATCAGCCCGTGGAACTATGACAGCGCAGAGGACTATTACCGGGACCTATCTAGGGCCCTAGAAGAAGACCAGACAGACGAGGAGGAAGAGCTATGGCGACGGCCACAGTAGTAGCGAGCACGTCGGATATGACCAGAGAAGATTGGCTGGAGTCCCGAAGGCAGGGCATAGGCGGATCGGACAGCCCTGTAATCCTCCTGGGGGATAAACACCCCTTCACCTCTCCCTTGGAGCTCTGGGAGGAAAAGAGAGGTCTTTCCGGAGGAGCGAAGGAGACCCCGGCCATGAAGCGAGGCCAGGTAATGGAGGGCCTTATCGCTAAGCTCTACTCAGAGGAAACAGGACGAAAAGTCCGGCGGGTCAACGCAATACTCCAACACCCGGAGCACCCATGGATGCTTGCCAACGTGGATAGAGAGATCGTGGCGGCCAGACCGGAAGACGGTCCGGGCATATTGGAGATCAAGTGTCCTGGACAGTGGGTCTTCTCTAAATGCAAGTACGAAGGAATACCCAACTACTATCAGATCCAGATGCAGCACTATCTCGGAGTGACTGGCCGTAAGTGGGGTGCCTTCGCCGTATTCAACGCCGAGAAGTGGGAGATGATCCAGTTCGACATCAACCGGAATGACGAGCTTATCTCGAAGATCGTCGATGCAGATTACAAATTCTGGCGAATGGTCGAAGAGGGAATCCCACCGGAGGAAGCAGAACAGCCGGTGGTAAATCTCCCCCCTATCCCTGTGGATAGTAAGATGATTCATCTTGACACGGATGGTTGGAAAGCCGCGGTCGAGGGGCTGATGGAAGCAAACGAGATATTGGCTCAGGCGCAAGAGCTTAAGGATAACGCCAAGGCTCGCATCGCCAACATCATGGACTTTTACGGCGTAGAGGTGGCAGAGGGTTTTGGCCTGAGAGTCTTTTACAAAGAGCAAGAGGGGAAAAGAACCTTTGATCACCAAGCCCTGAAGCGAGCGCATCCAGAGTTAGATCTGGAACCATTTTTCAAGACGGGCAAGAGAACAAAACCGCTAATCCCCAAACCCCTTAAGGAGGCAAGACCCCATGAATAACATGATGATGACAACCATGACACCGAATGCCCCATCTGCCATAAGCTACGCCGATCCTGCCGCTGTTGCAGCTGCTGAAGCGGTAAAGGCCAGAATCCAATCTGCTTATCAAGTGGCCATCTGTAGGCCTAGGAGCTACGACCAAAGCCGAATCAAAATCCTGGAAGCCTGTTCCAGACCGTCTTTCGCGGAAAAGGTCGAGTACAGCAAACCAGTCGGTGGAGGTAACACCATAGTGGGCCCCTCGATACGTTTCGCCGAATTAGCCTTGAGAGAGTGGGGCAACATCACTTACGAAAATCAGGTCCTTTTCGACGATGAAAACACCAGAAGGATTAGCGTGGTTATCACCGACCTGGAAACCAATACCACCTTCTCCTCTGCCATCCAGATAGACAAGACGGTGGAGCGGAAAAACTCCAAAGGACGAGAGGTAGTAAGCGAGCGGCTCAATTCTTACGGAGAGAAGATCTATATCGTCAAAGCCACCGACGACGAGATCATGAACAAGCAGTCCGCCGCCGTATCTAAGACGCTGAGGAACGAGGGGCTTCGGCTGATTCCTCAGGACATCATTGAGGAAGCCATTGAGCGGGCCAGAGAGACGATCAAAAAGAGGGACAAGACCGATCCTGATGCGGCGAGGAAAAAGCTTGCCGACGCATTTGCCTCCCTTCGCATCATGCCAGCTGATCTGGAAAAGTTTTTGGGGCATCCTCTGGGGCAGACCACTCCCTCCGAGTTACAGGAGCTTCGGTCAATCTACCAGACCATAAAGGACGGAGAGGCTAAGTGGAGCGACTACGTAGAACAGTCCCAGGAAGAATCAGGTCCTATAGCTCAGGAGTCGAAGCGTAAGGCCAATGAGCTTAAGGAAAAGCTCAAGGAGAAGAGGTCCAGCAAAGATCAGGCAGAGCCTAGGTCTTTCCGAGACGAGATGAATGACACTCCAGATCTCCCTCTCTCCGACACCAACGGGGCGGTGTAACTGAGGCTGCGGAGATGGATTCAGATGAAGACGACGATGAAGGCGACCTAGGCGATGTTTAAAACGGGGGCCTAGAGCCCCCACTATTTTTAATATAAGTCCGACATTGCTCCTTAAGGCAGAAACTTTTGACTCTAAATTTGTTTATTGAATGGTGGTGAGGCAGTTCCAGGAGCTATCTCAAGGGGATCTCCCTGAATCAGCCACCAACGGGGCACAGCCCTATAACCCAAAGGGGGATGGTGATCATCTCACAACATGAGACCAGCAATGCTAAGCCCTGCTCGGAGCATTGCTCAAAACTATGGGGACGGAGGTGGGGCAGGTGGCGCAGCGGCGTATGTTGTCTCTCAGAGTAATTGACACGGATCACTTTCTTGAAATGCCGCTATCGACACAGGCTGTCTATCTCCACTTGGTGATGAGGGCAGACGACGACGGCTTCGTGGCTAACCCAAAAAGGATCTTGCGAATGGTCGGAGGATGTGAAGATGACCTTCGTCTTTTGATTACGAAATCGTTCGTTTTTTATTTTGATACAGGTGTTTGCGTTATCAAGCACTGGCGGATTCACAACCTAGTGAGAAGTGATCGCCATACACCAACCATGCATAAATACGAGTGGTCGTTACTTGAAGTCGACAACGGACAATACGAGCGTGCTAATGTATCCGTAAATGTCATACCAAAAGACATACCAGCGGTAGGCGAAGAGTCATACCAAATGGCACCCCAGGTTAGGTTAGGTAAGGGTAGGTTAGGTAATACCCCCCCTGTAGTCCCCCCCCAAGGGGAGGACGCCACCTCGCCAGGGCGGTCGCCAGATCCCGAAGGGGTGACAGGTAGCCAGATCATCGCCCTGTGGGGAGAGCTTTGCCCTGGACACCCACAGCCCACCACCTGGACCAAGACAAGGGCCAGTGCCCTAAAGGCCAGGGTCAAGGAGGACCGGGAGCGCAGGGACTTAGTGTGGTGGCGGAGGTACTTCGAGAGCATCGCCGAAAGCGACTTCCTGTCCGGCAGGGCAGGGACCAGCAAGGGGCCCTTCTTCGCCTCGCTGGACTGGGTGATGAAGCCGACCAACATGGTCAAGATCCTGGAGGGGAATTATGTCAACCGAGCTAACCGAAGCGGACAGAAACGAGATATCAGCCGGGGAGTTTACCGGACTGAGCCAGAGTTTGAGTACCGGACTGACCCAGACGGGAGAGTTACCCGGGTGTATCCTGAGCGGCCCTCTCTCCCGGGTGATGGAGGAGTTGGGGCGCAGGGAGGCGATATCGAAGACCCTGACTGCCCGTTCTGAGTGCCCCAACCCTCGGTGTGTTCGGGGGGAGCTATTCGTCGATGGCGTCAGGCTCTCTTGTCCCCTGTTTGGGAGCAAGTTTTGTGACTTGCATAAGCGCATGGTAGCCACCGGGAAAAGGTCGCTCAAGGATTGCTTGGAGCAGCGAGGATTCCCCAGGCGATATCTGCGAATGATGTCCGGTCATAAGCCGACGGATGCGGTCAAAACCGCTAACCATTGGGGCTTACGAGGCAACTTGATTTTCAGCGGGGCTGTTGGCGTCGGGAAATCCTTCGCCGCTGTGTTGGCGGTATGTCGTTGGGGCGGTTCTCGGATCGAGAGGTGTCTGGTTCGACCGGACAATAACCCCGACGAGATAGCGAGAGTGACGGCCTCTCGGTGTGGCTGGTTCCGTGCGGCATCGTTGCTGTCCGTAGGGGATCACGCAGAGGCGGCGAGGGCTGAAGCCAAGAGGCTGAGCCTGGTAGTGATTGACGACCTAGGGGCCGAGAGCGCGGGAGATTGGTCGCTGTCGATGCTGTCGGACGTCTTGTCTGAGCGATACGACAACGAGCTCCAAAGCATTGTCACGACCAACATCCCCGACGGAGGAAAGCTGGCAAGTCGCTACGACTCCAGGATTGCCGACAGGCTTCTTGACGACGACGGCGTTTACGCAGTTTGTGGCGGCCCCTCAATGCGAGGAGTGGGACAAGATGGCTAGGCGAGCCAAGGTATGCGTCGAGATACCGGGATTACCTCCGTCGCTCTGGAAGGCGTACACGATGCGACGAAGCGGGGGCAGGTGCCTATCACGAGAGGCCCGGGACTGGAAAGACGTCGCCGCCAGGGCTCTGCTCCCGTCTCGGCCACGTTCCCCATTGGCTGGGATCGTCCGGCTGAGCATCACGCTAAAAGCAAAAGGCCGTCGGCGGTGGGATGTCGAGAACAGAGTCAAGGTTCTGAGCGACCTCCTGACGGAGATGCGTTTCTGGGGAGACGATTCCCAGGTGTGGGATCTGCGGGTTCGCAGAGAAATGGCGCAGTTTGACGCTACAAAAATCGAGATAACGCCGATAGGCGAGGAGGTCTAAAAATGGCAAGAGGGTACAACAAGGTGATCCTCATGGGCAACCTGGCGAAAGACCCAGTGATACGGAAAACGCAGAGCGGACAGAGCGTCGCCAGCATGTCGGTGGCGGTCAACCGGGAGTGGAAGGGCAAGGACGGAGAGAGGCAAAACGCATGTGATTTTATCTCCGTGGTCGCCTGGGGTCCTACTGCGGACAACTGTGAGCGGTACCTAGCCAAGGGCCGTCCGGTCCTGGTCGAGGGGAGGTTGCAGGTCCGTAGCTACGAAGACAAGACCGACCAGAAGCGGTGGATTACCGAGGTCGTAGCGAGTGACGTTACCTTCCTGCCAAGCGGCAACGGCAAAAAGGACGGCGACAGCGGAGGCTCTGCCCCTCGTGGTGGTTATGACGACGGGTTCCCGATGGACATCTCCGAGATGGACCGTTCGGGAGGGGATGACGAGACAGATATTCCGTTTTAGGGGATGTCCATTCTTGCTATGCATCGGGAAATAGTAGGGAAATACGCCTAGAAGCTTCAAAGTCCCAAAAAAGGTATATCGGTATGTCTTGAGAAAACAACGGGGCTTTTAAGGCCGTTTTGAGAGGTTTCTGATTCTCCAAAAGACCAGGGGTACGCCTCACAGCCTTTTTTTAAACCAATTGATTTGCCTGGTTTATTTTTTAAGGAGGTGTCAACTTGATTTTGAACATAAAAAAACAATGCGACGGGCTTTACACGGTCGATGGACTGAGGTTTGAGTCTCTTGCCTCGGCAAGGGACTACGCTACTTGCATGGCTAAGGCTAAGGGCTGTGGCTTTTCACTGTCGCCAGAGTGCATGAGCGAGATGGGTTCCTTCAGGGAGGCTGAGGACGATGGCTAGCTACACAAAGGGCCCTTGGGTGGTCCTCGATAAGGCGGTGAAGATGGTCAGGGCGAAGGCTGTCAACATCGACGTTTGCGAGGTGGGGCAAGCCGCCACCGCAAGAGGCGATGGGTACAGGATAGCCAAGGAGCAGGCAAAAGCGAACGCATATCTCATCTCCGCAGCCCCTGAGCTTTTCGAGTTGGTGCTTTCCTTGCGGGGCGACATCGCCGACGAGTCTTTATTGACTCGTATCGACGAGGTGCTTAATAAGGCAAGGGGCGTTGTTAATTGCAAAAAGGAAAATTTAAGGACGTTCCGCCAGGACTACAAAAGATCTCAAGAAAGAGGTGTCCGTCTTGAACGATAGGGCTTTGTTGGCTTGTTATGACTACGGAGACGTTGGGGAATTTTATCTGACAGAGGGAGATTTGCCAGAGGGG
>JTFN01000016.1_pt1 | contig 19601 bp, 10 predicted proteins | sample 235401 | NCBI WGS metagenome assembly JTFN01 (sample SAMN03067589, study PRJNA260952) | activated sludge metagenome | biome: Sludge; feature: Wastewater; isolation source: CETP activated sludge from augmented bioreactor treating industrial... | place: India:Gujarat | collected 2013-04 | reverse complement strand
CGGCCGACCTGATGGCAACCGATCCCGACCGCGCCGGACGGCTGCTGCGCGAAGCGTTGGCGGCCGATCTCTACTTCGGACCCGCCCACAACAACCTTGGCGTGCTCATGATGCACGCCGGCGACTGGTACGGCGCCGCGACGGAGTTCGAGTGGGCGTCCCGCCTCATGCCCGGCCACCCGGACCCGCGCCTCAACCTCGGACTCGTGCTCGAACGCGCCGGCAAAGCCGACGACGCCATCCGCAGCTACGCCACCGCGCTCGAGGTCTACCCGGGCCACCTGCCCACGGTGCAGGCCCTCGCCCGGTGCCAGATCCGCCACGACCGGGCCGACGAGCGGACGAAGGGCCTCCTCGACGAGATCACCCTCCGCGGCGATCCGGAGTGGCGCTCGTGGGCGCGGCAGCGTCTGGCCGGTGCGCCGCTGTCGGAATGACCTTCGCACGCCGCGTCGATCCGCTCGCCCGGTTGCTGGCCAGAGCCAATGCCGGCTGCCATGCATTGCGCAGTACATCGGTGGGCAGTGGCTTATGTGATGTGGGCGGGCGGTATCCGGGAGAGGCGCGACTCATGTCCGATGGCGGGTCCCACCCGGCATCTCAACGCGAAGGTGGAGCGGCTCTTCTGGGATCTCAAGCCGTGGGCACGGCGGTCGTTTCTGGTGCCGAGCGTGGGCCGGATTCAGCGTCAACTCGATGCTTACAGGGCATGGCACAACGGGTTCCGGTCGCATGCGGCGCATGGGACCTTGACGCCGGCGGAGGTCGAAGAGCGGGCCTCGTTGCCCGAGCCGATGGTGTACCGGCAGCGGGGCGGTGTGGAGCCACGACTCAGGCTGCGCTGGCGGTGTGTGGGGGCGATCCCCGTTTGGCCTACCCGGTGATCCGGATCGCTGAGCACGGGCGCAAAGCCGCTTGAGGGGGCGCACAATTCCTGGCCCGCCTGCCCCTTCGTGGCCCCGCCGCTCGACAAGCATGAATGTACGAAGTTTGATCGGTTCAGGAGGTCTGGGTTGATGCAACCGGCCGCGCCTGGATTGCTGAGGATGAGCTCGGTCCAACGGGACACCGAACATGGTGCGGCCGAAAATCCGATCAGGCCGCCCGGAATCCTCTTCGACGGCCCGCGCGAGCCCGGTATATTGCTCCCCTCAACCCTCACATCGAGGGAGATTGCGTGCGGGTTGATTGCCGCCTCCTCCCAATTCCGTTGAGTGGATCGAGGCAGCTTCCAGCAGTCCCGGGACGTGATCGCGCAATGGGTTGGCAGCGACCGGGGGATCAAGGCCTTGAGTTCCACATCAAGAATGCTGCAGCGGGTTCTTTTGGTCGTCGCTGCGCTGGCATCGATTGTCAGCGTCGCTCAGGCCGTTGAGGCGGGTCCCGAAGCGGATCTCCGCCGCAAACGTCTTGAGCGGATGATGGACAAGGGCGCGGCGGACGACAGACCAAAGCTGCGGGTCCCCGAATCGGTGGCAGGCGCGGTCGTTGTGCCGACCCGGGGTGTGGCGCCCTGGTACGAAGGCTGGGAGATCACCCAGCGCCCGTTCAACAGCCCCAGTGTGTCGACTTGGGGCTTCTCCGACATCCAGCAGGATCTCGTCGGCGGGCTGTTCGTGTCCGGTGGGCTCCAGGACGGGAGCACTCGAAGAGGCTTTGTCACCAAGTTCGATGTGAAGCGCCTGCAAGGCGTGGGCAGCCTCCCTGCCGGTGCCGAGGAGTGGGCGTTCATCAGCACGTACCCGGATCAGCAGGAAATCCAGAGGATCGCTGTTGACTCTTCGGGCAAGACCTACGTGGCGACCGAGGGGCGCGATCTGCTGCAGCTCACTCCCAACGGGTCGCAGAACTGGGAACTGCCGGTTTCTGGCATCGCCTACCAGCTCGAGCTTGACCCGGAAGAGCAACCGATCCTCGGCGACGGCGCGAGCCCGCCGGGTGTCTCCCGCTTCTTCGACGGCGGAGCCCAACGGTGGCGCACCGAGATCCCAGTCCCATTCGACCAGATCGCGATCATCCGAGACCTGGCGACCGATTCCGTGGGCGACGTGTACGCCGTGGTGGAGCATGAGCGGTTTGGGCCATACCTTCGCTGGTTCAAGCTGTACAAGTTTCGAGGCCGAAGCGGCTCGATCGCGTGGGAACGGGATGTCACCGAGCAGTTCAACCCCACGGTCGCCCAGAACACCACGGCACGTGTTGCGGTCGATCAGGACGGTTGCCCCGTCGTCTTTACCGATAGCGGCGAGCCGGTGGAGATCGTCGTCCGGAAGTACGCTCCGAACGGCGATCTCATCTGGTCGCGAACGCGAGCCGACACGCCGGTTGGGGGCCCCGGCACCGCCAAGCTCGGAGAGGCTGTCATTGATGATGAGGGGCGTTCGTTCGTGCTTCTCTATGCCGACCGAAACAGCCCCACGGTCTGGGCGATCGACGGGAACGGGGCGGACCTTTGGGAGATCACGCCGGACACCTCCGCGCCGAGCGGGCTCGCCTTCCGGCGTGGGGACCTCGTCGCGGCGCGTGGCGAGCGGGGCCTGATGGTGTCCGCAGAGTGGCGCACGGTTGCGTCGGGCGGCCAGACCGTCAACTGGATTGCACGCCTCAATCGTTCGACCGGCGCGCTCGAGCGTGAGCTTCAGATCCAGGGCGGCTCAGTCGCCGAGAAGCTCCTGTGGCAGCCGGATGGCTCGATCGTGCTCATGTTCCAATCGAGCGTGGCGCAGTTGCTGCAAGACCCGCCCTCGTTCCCCGCGGTCCACAAGGCGAACCCGAACCTCAGCATCGAGAATCGGAGCATCTGGGCGCCCGGCGTGGGCAGTCTCGAAGCGTCCGATCGGTGGCTTACCACCAGCGATCTGAATTGGAAACTCCCCGTGAGCGTCGGCGGAAGCTACGACACGTTCCTCTTCGGAACGTTCGGCGGCGGCATCAACTTCAACACCTCCGGTCGCGGCACGCTCGGCTACCGGGCCGAGGTCAACGGCGGCACCGCGGATCTCCACCTCCCGCTCGATATCTCCTGGACCGTCCCTCCCGAGGACACGCTTCTTCCGAGCTCGATCCCCACCATCATGTCGGAATGGTCTGTCGATCCGAGCGCGCGTCTGACGAGTTGCTTCACGCCCGATCTCAACGCGGGCCTCACCGGGACGATCGACGCGGGTGTCTATATGGACCTGTTTCTCGAAGCGTTCAGCTACGACCTGCTCGACGAGATCGTGCTCAACGAGCAGGTGAACTTTGGAAACCCGGACGGGCCGGCGATCCAGGACGACTACATCGAGATCCCGATCCCCTTTGCCGACCCCATCCCGCTCTCGGTGCAAGGCCTGCTCGCGCTTGGCGGGTTCCCGAATACCCAGGGCGAGTGGTTCGAGTACGAGACCACGAACTACGGGTTCAAGTTTCGGACGCCGCAGATCCTGGCCCAGGCACCCTACGACGCCGGTCTGAACGCGATGATGACCTCCTCGCGCGATCGGATCATGGTGGGCGAGGCGAACGCGACGAACATCATTGCGCAGTCGCTTGGGGTTCCGCCGCTGATCTTTGAGTATCCAGAAACGCCGCCGGACCCGAATCCAAACGATGATGAGGAGCCCGAAGACCCGTTCGGCAAAGCAAAGGTCGCGCTCGCGCAGACGTACGCCCAGATCAACTTCGACGCGCTCCAGGACATCACGGTCGATCAGATCACGCCGATGGTGCGGTACGAGCTCCGCTACCAGGACGGCACGGTGACGACGCTCCCCGATCAGCCTCTGGGGCAACCGTTCGACGTCCCGATGAACGGCTCGACCGAAGTGTTCGTGACGCCGCACGTTTGGGTCCGCACGACGTTCAACAACACAACCAAGGTCGGGCTGGTGCCCGGGGTTCGGCTCGAGTTGCTCAAAGTGAGCGCGGCGTTCCAGTTCGAGGGCTTCGAGCTCTTCTCGGCCAGCGAGTGCTTCGTGTGCGAGCAAGAGGACCTCCCGCTCTCGATTGAACTCACGGTGTTTGATGATTCGTGGCAGGTTGACATTCCCGGCCAGACACTGACGCCGTTCCCGATAACAGCCGAAGAGTTCATGAAGCCAAAGCTCTTCGCCGCGAGCCGGACGGGCGTCGACCTGATCATCCCTGACCAGCTGGGCCCCGCCGACCAGGCGCAATTCAATCTCGCCGTCAACCGCACAACCCGGATGGTGCTCTACGGCGAGGAGTTCCGGACATCCCCGTCAAACGTGCGCACACGCGCCCGCGTCGCGCACTTTGGCCGCGAGGAACTGATCGCGGACGCCTCCTTTCAGGTGCTCAGCGAATCAGTCGCCGTCGTTGACATCCCGAACCGGTTCTTCCTCCTCCCCGGCGTGATGCGGATCTGGACGGAGAACGACATCGGGTGCTCCGCGTCGGTCGATCTTGAGGTTCGGTATCCCCGGCCGCAGCTCGCGACGGTCAACCCGAACCTCTGGGCCGCGGACCCGCAACTCGCCGACGTCCCCATCCAGGTCATCGACCGAAAGACCACCCGCGGCACCGACACGTTCATCGCCCGGCGAGACTACTTCGTCCGGATGCGCGATCAACTCTGGAACAGCTCGACCGCCGGCGGGATCGGCGCAGCGGCGTACTTCCCCGCATTTGACTTCAATCAGATGCCCGGGTTCCCGGCCGTCACCTTTGGAGGCAGTGTGCTGCCCCGGTTCCCGCAGCCCATTGACAGCGGCGTGCACAACCTCCGGCTCGATGAGACCGACTACGACGAGCCCGCGTGGATTCCTGTTCGGCTGCGCAACCCCGGCCCGGGTGGCGGCCCTGGGAATACGCTTGATTTCGCTGTCGCAGCGCCGATGCCCGTCGTTGAATCGATCACACCGGCGGAGATCGCGCCGGGAGGCGTCTCTGACTCTGGGGCGGACGGATTCCAGATCATCGTGCATGGTCCGAAGAACGTCCCCATCGACACCGGCTTTGAGGAGCCCAAGTTCGGGAACTTCAATGCTGACTCCGTCGTGCTCATCGATGGGTTCGAACTGGAAACCGAGTACATCAATCAGGAAGAGATCCGGGCATTCGTGCCCAACTGGCTGGTGAGCCATGTTGGTCCACGCGATGTCAGCGTGTTCACACCGAGCAACGGGACCGAGTACTTCGAGGAGCTCCGCGAGGACTCCGACGGCGACGGCGAGCCGGACGGCATCATCTTCCAGGGATTTGTGCCCAGCGGCGGTGAGTCGAACATTGCCGTCCTGGAGGTTCGATACCCCACGCCGACGATCGAGCGCATCAGTCCGCGGAACACTCGGACCAACAACCCGCTTTATCTGGGCAGCGCCGTTGGAGCCTCGGACTACAACCTCACGCTGGTCGGGACGAACTTCCGCCCAGGGGCGACGGTGACGATCGATGGTCAGGTCCGTGCCGTGCTTCAGAACCCCGAGGATCCAACCATCATTCGGATCGCGGTATCGCCTCAGGACATCCGGGAGCCGGGCCTCCGACGGATCGTTGTCAGCTTCCCGGGCGTCGCTGGCGGCAGCAGCGTCGAAGTGGATTGGCCCGTTCTCCTCCCCGGCTGGGAATCACCGAGTGATCGGAACCAAAGCGGGGTCGGGCCGTGAGAATGATTCGATTCACCATTCTCACCGTCGCTGCCTGGTACGCCGTTGGGCATGCGGGACCGAGCGGCACCATGATGGTGCCTGATCCACATGGGCAACGCCCCGCACCCAATGCGGTGCGCGCGCCGACGGTCGCGGAGGCACCAACCCGGGGTGGTGCGTGCTCGATCGTCAGCATCAACTTGCGTGCCTCGGCGGTCGTGGGTTCCGACGTCTACACCATGCTGGTAGACGGGACCGGTGCTGATCTCAATGGCGACGGCATCATCATCGCCGACGCAGGCTATTACGACCTCTTTGATCCGATTGTCCGTGATCAGGTCTTCGATCTGGACGTCGCGTGGTTGATCAACGATGTTCCGGTTGCGACGTACGCGAACGTCGTGAATTCGGAGTTCGTGTACCCGTTCTTCTACCTGCAGTGGCGAATCGGATCCACGGCGCCGTTCCAGATCGATGTGGGTGCCGACCCCGGGATCTATTGCTTCGGCGGATCCGCCATCAGCCCTGATGGGTTGATGTACTTCATTGATAACGACGAGCAGGGCGCCGCTGGTCCGATCGCCTTTGAGAATGAGCCCCTCGAGACGTGCGGTGTGGCAGGCCCGGACAGCATTGTGAATCAGGACGTGTTCCAGGCGGTCGCGGTTGAGCGCGGCCTCGTCGCGCTCGCTTCACCGGTAAGCGGCCTGGTTTTCGCGTCGTTGGAGGGCACGCAAGGGCTGTCCGAGGAGGCGCGGATCACCGAGGTTTTCGCGGCCGACGTGGTTCTTGACTGCCGGCGGGCGATCGTCGCGGGCTCGAACAACGACGCTGTCCACCTCTTTGATGTCTCCGACCCCGCGGACCCTGCCCTCGTGTCATCGCTGCCACTCGGCGAACGGGTTTCAAAGGTGGCCGCCGATCACGGTCTCGGGCTCGCGGCACTCGAGCCAGGTGATGTCCAGATCCTCGATGTCCGCACCGATGCGATCCGGACGATCGGCCTCATCAGCGGTCACGACACGGCTGATGTCGCGGTCATCAAGGACTTCGCGTTTGTCGCCGATCGGAGCGGTACGGTGTTCGCCTACGACGTATCGGATCCCTCGAGTCCGACCGCGCTTGCGAGCGTCTTACTACGAGATGAGCCGCGGGTCATGGAGATCGGAAACAGCAGTTTGCTGATTGGCACACGCGCCGGCCTTGAGATTATCGAGTACAGCCAGAACGGCGAACTGGAACTGGTCGGCTCACTGATCCGCCGCGGCGGCGTGCTGAGCATCGCCGTTCAGGGCAACGAAGTCGCGATGATCACCGACTTCCTCGAGGTCATCACCGTTGATGTCTCTGATCGGTGTCGGCCGATCGAGACTGGAAGGCTTCAATCCACGGCGACGATGCTTGGCATCGCGCTGGTCGGCCCCACACTGCTCGCAGCGACAGAGGTTGACCAGTTCCAGGCGTTTGGTCGAGGATGCTGGATCCCGACCGACACAGACAGCAACGGCGTTCCGGACTACCTCGAGCCCATTCAGAACCGAACCCGATTCAAGGGATACGGGACGATCCAGGCCGCCATCAACGGCGCGGAGACCGGCGACCTGATCGAGGTCGCCCCCGGGACCTACTCGGAAACCGTCGATTTCCTCGGTCGGCGCGTCATCCTCCGCGGCGAGTGCGGCCCCGCCGAAACGCTCCTCGACATGACGGGTTTGGCTGGGTCGGCCGTGGTCTTCCAGTCGGGCGAGACGAGGGAATCGGTGCTCGAAGGCTTCACCATCGCGAACGCCACCACGGACGATGACCCCGCGCTGCTCGTTGCGGCGAGCCCCATTATCCGCGACTGCATCATCCGCGACAACGCCGGCACCTTCGGTGGCGGAGCCCGTGTCATCGGCAGTCCGCTCTTTGAGCGCGTTCAGTTCGTGTCCAACACCGCCTCTTCGAATGGGGCGGGTGTCGATGACGACTTCGAAGGCGGAACGTACATCAACTGCCTGTTCGCGCACAACGCCGCGACTGGCAACGGCGGCGCGATCCTCGCGTTCAACTCCCAGATTGCCGTGATCAACTGCACGTTCTTCGGCAACGCCGCAGGCTTCGGCGGTGCGATCGCTTCATGGGAACTGGGCAGCCCAACCAACGCGTTCATCCGAAACTCGATCTTCGCGGACAACATCCCCGAGACGTTCGGCGCCATCAACGCGGCGACCTTTGATCTCGCGTTCAATCTTGGCACCGGCGGCGCAGCGCCGGATCTCCCGGGCATGCCGCTCTTCGGAGATGTTGGTCAGGGCAATTACGCCCTCGCACCCGGCTCTCCCGGGATCGACGCCGCGGACAGCTCGGCGCTCCCATCGGATGTCTCGCGAGACCTTGCACGCAACGCCCGCTTGGTAGATGACCCGGGCCGACCGAACCTCGGCCCCGGCCCGGTCGCATTCCTCGATGTCGGCGCGCACGAGTTCCAGGGAGCGAGCCCGAACGTGTGCCCAGCGGACCTGGACGGCAACGGCACACTGAACTTCGACGACATCGACGCATTCATCGCGGCGTTCCTCGGCAGTGATCTTCTCGCGGATCTGGACGGCAACGGCACACTGAACTTCGACGACATCGATGCATTCGTCAGTGCGTTCCTGAACGGGTGCGCATAGGTTGCGTGGTGCTGAGCAGACCTGTTGCTCTAAGACAACGGAGTACCCGGAGGACCGGCGACGGCATGGTTTCACGGCTCGACGACCTGGCATGAGCTTCGAGTCCCGGCAAGAAGCGGTTACGTGAAGCCGGCCGCCCCAACGGAGGGCGAGCCCGGATACATACCGTGGTCTCCCGTCGCCGCCCCCGGCGGCGTTCGTCACCAGCCCTCAGCTCGGCCCGTCAGCGATCTCCGGCTAGGCTCCTTTCGATCCCCCTGTCCGTGGTGGGCCAGGAGATTGTGCGCCCCCTTGACGGTGTCGGATGTGGCAGGGTGCCAGGGGGTGGAAGTGCCACTAAGGATCGGGGGGCAAGGACATACGAGTTTCTGCGGCCGTGCGCCGGCGAAGCACCTGGGCGTGCGCCCGGCGTAGCAGCAGGGGAAACCCCGGCCCGGCCGCATCGCCACCCCGAGTTTGGTCACCTCGGATGTCGCCCTCAGAGACCCGAGCCCCGACAGCGCGATCCGCTCGGCCGGGCTGGTCTTGGGAGACGCCGCGGCCGCGAGAAGAACGCCGCAACCCGGCCAAAGAACGCCAATTCCTGGCTCTCCGGCTGGAACGCCTTGGTCATTTTCGTCGGGAAACGGAGAGGGGGGGACTGATCTGCTGCGACCTGACGGACGGGCTCGAATCGCGGGAAATTTCCATAACCCGTTCGGTGTCAGAGTGTTAGCCGCACGTCGTTCTTCCGGCTCAAGCACGCGTTTTGCCGGCTTTGAACCTCGGGACTAGGGCAGTACTAGGACAGCGCACCACCTCGCATCTACCCCTAGGCGTCCGGATTGTGATTAGGGGTATCTCGCCTTTAATGTGGATCAGCACAGATGGATACGAATCGAATCCCAGCACCGATCGCTGGCACAGTCATTAGTTCGTAACCGAAAAACTGATCGTGTCCGTTGAAAAATCGGGTACTGCCGCTATGCTGTACCTGAGATGACCAGCAGCCATCCGCCAATGCCCCTTGGAGACCTCGCCGACCTGTTGGCAGGCGCGGCCACCAAAAGTGCCCGACCAGGTTCACAAGCCGGGCTCGTCGATGTCCTTAGCGTCCGTGCGCTTCGGGAAGGCCGGATCGATCCGGACGAGGTTTCGCGGGCTCGGCCGCTGACAAGCGAGACGGCCCGCTACCGGGCTGCTGCTGACGATGTGCTTGTGCCCGCCCGGAGCACCTTCTTTACTGCGGCCGTCGTCCCGCCCGAGTTGCACGGCATCGTCTTCAACTCCACGCTGATCCGGATCCGGTGCAACGACCGCCTGCACCCTCGTGTCCTCGCTGCGTACCTCTGCCACCCGGCGGGGCTCGCCGCAATCGAGGCGATCAGTCAATCGGGTGCGGTCCAGATGAACATTACCGTCCGAGCGATGCAAGAGCTGCTGATCCCGGTGCCGGCCCTCACCGAGCAGAAGCGTCTTGCCGCCATGCTTGAGGCGGCAGACGCCGCATACACCGCCGCACTTCAGTCCGCCGAGCGCCGGCGCCGCCTCGCTGGCGATGTGGTCATGCACGCCATGGCCGGGGCAGACCACTAAACGAGAGAACGACCATGGCGACCAAGACCATCGAGATCATTACGCGGGACGAACTCAACCAGCGGCTCTGGGCCGCGGCGGACATACTCCGCGGCGCGATCGACGCCGCGGACTTCAAGAACCACATCCTCAGCCTCATGGTGCTCAAGCGGCTCAGCGATCGCTTCAACGAGAGCCGCGAGGCCATCATCGACACATGGATGCGCGCCGGCAAAGCCCGCGGCGAGGCCGAGAGCATCGCCAACGACCCAGACGAGTACACCCGTGGCAGCTACTTCATCCCCGAGGGCGCCCGCTGGGGCGACCTGATGAAGATCGGCGAGAACCGCGCCGAGGCCATCGACAAGGCCATCGACGCCATCGAGGATCAGAACGCCCAGTACCTCGAAGGCGTGCTCGGTGGCGTCACCTTCAACGACGAGCGACGCTTCGGCGACCCGAAGACGATGGACGCCGTGATGCAGCGGCTCCTCACGCACTTCAGCCGCATCCCGCTCGGCAATCGCAACCTCGCCGAGCCCGACATCCTGGGCAACGCGTACGAGTTCCTCATCGAGCGCTTCGCCGAGGGCTCGGGCAAGAAGGGCGGCGAGTTCTACACCCCGCGCCAGGTCGTCCGCCTTATCGGCGAGATCATCCGGCCCGAGGAAGGCATGCGGATCCACGACCCGACCTGCGGATCGGGCGGCATGCTCATCGAGAGCGGTCGCCATGTCACCGACCGCGGCGGCAACGCCCGCAACCTCACCCTCACCGGGCAGGAGAAGAACTACGGCACATGGGCGCTGTGCAAGCTCAACATGCTGCTCCACGACTACCCCGACGCCGACATCCGCGCGGGCGACACCATCCGCACGCCCAAGTTCGAGTCCGCCGGCGTGCTCGATGTCTTCGACCGCGTGATCGCCAACCCGCCGTTCTCCCTGAAGGAGTGGCACGGCATCACGCCCGAAGAGGGCAAGAAGACCGTCGACTCCAAGACCGTTCAGGAGCAATGGGGAAGCGATTCCTTCCACCGCTTCAAGCGCGGCGTGCCGCCGGCGACCAAGGGCGACATGGCCTTCCTCCTCCACATGGTCGAAGTCACCAACTCCACCGGCCGCATCGGCGTGGTCATGCCCCACGGCGTTCTGTTCCGCGGCGGCGCCGAGGCGAAGATCCGCAAGGCCCTGATCGAGGAAGACCTGTTCGAGGCCGTCATCGGCCTGCCCGCCCAGCTCTTCTTCGGCACCGGCATTCCCGCGTCGATCATCATCCTCAACAAGGCCAAGCCCGCCGAGCGCAAGGGCAAGGTGCTCTTCATCGACGCCTCGTCCGATGGGCTCTACCTCGAAGGCAAGGCCCGCAACTACCTCCGCCTCCAGGACATCCTCCGTCCCGCCGCCGTCGAGCACGCGTACGACGGCGAGCTCGATGTCGCCAAGGTCCACGAGGCCACTGCGACCCTCGCCGAGCAGTGGCGCGGCGGGGTCCGGCTCCACCGCAAGCGCCAGCTCGCCAATGCCGAGGGGCAGTCCGAGGACGCCGCCCAGCGCATCGAGGAGCAGGCCACCAAGGAGCTCCGCGAGATCGACGAGGCCGAGCAGGCCGTCCACCGCTGGCTCGACGCTCAGGACGCCGAGGGCAACCCCATCGAGATGCAGCGCACGCCGTTGGAGAAGTTCGCGGCCGTCGCCACGCTCGACGAGATCCGGGACGAGAACGACTTCAACCTCAACATCAGCCGGTATGTCGACGCGACCGAGCCGCCGCCCGTGCTCGATGTCGCCGAGGAGCTCGCCGCTCTGCGGACACTGGAGGACGAGCGCAACCGGGCCGAGGCACGCATGAACGAGCTGCTCGCGGAGCTGGGGTACCGCCCCGCGGAGGTGCCGTCGTGAGCGTCGATAGCTGCCGCCGACAGATCGAGTCTGTAGGGCGTGAGCTCGTGCAACTGCACGGCAAGCTCGCGGCCGAGAGAAAGCGTGAAGCGGATAAGCAGAGCCGCATCGGCCAGGTCGAGCGCAGCATCACCAAGAACACCTCGATGAGTTCGGTGAAGTCCAAGCTGAGCGAGATTGAAAGGCTCAACAAGGACATCGAGCAGACCAAGAAGAAGCAGGCCGAGCTCTCCACGAAGATCGCCGACAAGGAGAAGAAGAAACACGAGCACGAGCGTGACCTGCTGAAAGAGCAGGGCCGCGAGCAGAAGGCACTCCAGAAGCAGCAAGAGCAGCGGCTCGCCCAGTATCAGGCGGAGCTTCGAAGCGCCCTGTCCGCGTCCACCATCGGGTCAGGTGTGGTTACCGGCGGTGCGACCGAGCCCGCAAAGGAGCATGATGTGTTCATCTCCCACGCGAGCGAGGACAAAGACGGATTCGTCCGAGGTCTCGCCGAGGGGCTCCGCGAGCGCGGCGTTGATGTGTGGTACGACGAGTTCGAGCTCAAGGTCGGCGACAGCCTCCGGCGCTCGATCGACAAGGGGCTCGCGAACAGCCGATTCGGGATCGTGGTCCTCTCCACCGCGTTCTTCGCCAAGAACTGGCCGCAATACGAGCTCGATGGGCTCGTAGCGAAGGAGAACGCCGCCGGAGACAAAGTCATCCTCCCCATTTGGCACAAGGTATCGAAGGACGAGGTGATGAAGCAGAGCCCGACGCTCGGGGATCGCGTCGCTCTGAATACAGGTATCCAAGGCCTCGACGAGATCATCGATCAGCTCGTCGATGTCATCAGACCCATTGAAACCGACACGCCAGAGGTCGTCGTTCGTGACGCGGCGACCGGGGCGAAGGAGACACAGCCATGAGCAAGAAGCAGGACCGCACGGTCTACAGGAACGACGACGGGGAATGGGCCAACAAACGGAACGACGCGAGCCGCGCCAGCAGCGTCCACAAGACGCAGCGCGAGGCCGAGCAGGCCGCGCGGCAGAACCTGAAGAACCAGGGCGGTGGCGAGCTCACCACCAAGGGCCGCGACGGCAAGATCCGCAGCAAGGACACCATCCCCCCGGGCAACGACCCCCACCCGCCGAAGGACCGGGAGCACTGATACCACGAGGAGTATCCCCAGCGTGAACGCGACCATGAACATCCCGGCGGGCTGGAAGAAGTCCGAGCTCGGCGACCTTCTCGGCGAGCGGAAGAAGAAGGTCACGCCGACCGCCGGCGATGATCGCGCTTATGTCGCGCTGGAACACATGGCGACCGATGCCGTCGCCCTGCTCGGTCACGACCGCGCGGGATCGGCGACGAGCGCCAAGACTATTTTCAACGAGGGTGATTTGCTGTTTGGGAAGCTTCGCCCGAATCTCCGCAAGTGCGTGATGGCCCCGTTCGACGGCGTCTGCTCGACCGACATCCTCGCGCTTCACGCGAAGAACGGTGCCGTACCCGCGTTCCTATTGAGCCTTCTGCACTCGGCGCGGGTCATGGGCTTTGCCAAGCGGACCGCCATCGGCACCAAGATGCCTCGGACGAGCTGGGAGCAGCTATCGCAGTGCGCGGTGCTTGTCCCGCCCAAGCCCGAGCAGATCTGGATCGCCGAGATGTTCGATGCCGTCGACGCCGCGATCGACGCGACGCGTGGGGTGATCGAGCAGACCCGCCGGCTCAAGACGGCCGTCCTCCAGGACCTCCTCACCCGCGGCCTGCCGGGGCGGCACAGCGAGTTCGTGCAACACCGTTGGTTCTCACGCCTTCCTCGGGACTGGCAGCTTCAGCCGGTCGAAGACATCGCAACACGCGTCACCGACGGGGAGCACAACACCCCGCCCCGCTCGGTATCCGGTGTGTACTTGCTCTCGGCCCGCAATGTGCTTGATGGCCAGCTTGCGTTGGACGATGTCGACTACGTCACGGAAGACACATACCGAGCCCTATGCCGTCGTATTCAACCCGAGCACCGTGATCTACTGATCAGTTGCTCCGGAACAGTTGGGCGAGTTTGCCTCGTGCCGCGCGATACGCCCGTGGCAATGGTCCGCAGTGTCGCGATCGTGAAGCTGAACCACTCGAAAGTGCTTCCAGAGTTTGCCCACTGGGCAATGCGGTCGCAAGCAGTGCAGCGCCAAATCAAGGTCGCGACGAGCGTCCTCGCACAGGGCAATCTGTTCCAAGAGCAGATCAAGGCCTTGGTGCTACCCGTTCCCGGCCTTGACGAACAGCAGAAGATCGCTGACATCATGTCGGCGGTCGACTATCGGGAACGAAATGAACACGCGAAGCTTCGCGCATTAGCCACTCTCAAGACCGCCCTGAGCCAAGCCCTGCTGACCGGGCGGGTGCGCGTGCCGACGGCGAAGGGGGTGCCCGTTGCCTCGTAAGGTGAACAACGGTGAGATTTCCGAGGTCGTGAATCGCATGCTCTGGGGGCGCGCCGCAGGCCGGTGTCAGTTTGATGGCTGTAACCGTCCGCTGTGGAAGTCACACGCTACACAGGAAGAGGTCAATGTTGGCGAGCGCGCCCATATCTGGGCGGCGAGCGATGACGGGCCGCGCGGGAATGACGGTGTTCCCACGGAGAAGCTGAACTCGATGGAAAACCTCCTGCTGTTCTGCCATGACTGCCACCGAACCATCGATAAGGCGAAGGATGGGGGGCGGTACACGGCCGAGCTGCTCCTGACATGGAAGAAGAACCACGAAGAGCGAGTCGAGCGTGTCACCGGAATTGCTTCTTCGAAGACCAGCCACATCGTGACATACGGCGCGCCAGTTGGCGATCACTCCAGCCCCCTTACTTACGAGGCGACCTCTCCGAGCCTGTTCCCTGAGCGGTATCCCGCTGCTGACCGCGCCATCACACTGCAGATGCGCGGCTCATGGCGAGATCGCGAGGAGAAGTTCTGGGAGATCGAGGCGGAGCATCTGCGCAAGTGTTACGGGCGTGATCTGGGCCCCCTGATTGAGAACGGTGAGATCGAGCATCTCTCGGTGTTCGGGCTTGCTCCGCAACCACTGCTGATCCTCTTCGGATCCCTGCTCACGGACATTCCCGCCGCACAAACCCGACAACTGCGTCGGGAGCCGCCGGGCTGGGCATGGCCGACTTCCCAAGAACCTGCCCAGTTCTCAGTGCACAGGCCATTCACGACAACCGGCACGCCGGCCCTCGTGTTGTCACTCAGCGCAACCATCAATGACGATCGGATACATCGTGTAATCGGTCCCGACGCCTGCATATGGCGAATCAGCGTCGATTGCGTCGGGCGAGACTGCATTGGATCCCCTGGGGATCTCGCCGCCTTCCGAGATACAGCTCGTCGCCTCGTCGACGAAATCAAAGCTGCCCACGGTGAACAAGCTGCTCTCCACATCTTCCCGGCTGTCCCGGTATCCGCGGCAATCGATTTCGGGCGGATCAGGATGCCCAAAGCTGACACGGCATGGGTGGTTTACGACGAGGTAAAGGAGCTGGGCGGTTTTACTGAAGCATTGACAATCGGAACGACGGGAGCCTCATCATGATCACAGCACAGCAACAGCAACTCGGCCAACTCCTAGATTACACCGCTCAGGAGTTGGACATCCCTGCGGACCTCGATACAGAGTTGACTGCAGAGTACTCCCGGCTCGGCGAGTGGCTCAGGGCAGACAACGCGAAGCGATTCGATACAGATTCCGATCTGTACACGCAGGGGTCGCGCCGGCTGGGCACTCTGGTACGTCCGGTGAATGACGAAGAAGACTACGACATTGATGTTGTTTATCTCCGCCACTTGGCAAAGTCTGGGATCACACAGGAAGAGTTGAAGCAGCAGGCCGGTGATCAACTCAGGCGGTACACCCGTGAGCTTCGAGAGTCTGAAGGGCGTCAGGTCAGCTTGCTGGAGAAGCAGCGATGCTGGCGGGTGCAGTTTGGTGATCTCTACCACATGGATGTCCTGCCCGCACTTCCGGATGAGCAGGCGTACACCAACAACGACAGCTACCACGAGCATGGGATCATCATCACCGACAAGGATCTTGTGCGTTGGCAGCCGAGCAATCCCAAGGGATATGCGCTGTGGTTCGAATCCCGCATGCTGGTGGCCTTGACGGAGTCGCGTCAGGCTATGGCGAAGGCCGCCAGAGTCGATGTCGAGGATGTGCCTGAGCACTCGGTGAAAACTCCGCTGCATCGAGTGGTGCAACTGCTCAAGCGGCACCGCGACCTTCGGTATGAGGGCAATCCGGAAGACAAGCCGATTTCGATCATTATCACGACGCTGGCTGCTCGTGCTTATCAGAACGAGGCCGATGTCTACGAAGCGATGGACACTGTTACGCGACAGATGCAGGGTCTTGTCGAGAGGCGAGATGGTCGCTGGTGGATACCGAATCCTGTCGCGCCGAAGGAGAATTTTGCGGACAAGTGGGTCGACAACCCGCAGCGTGCAGATCGCTTCTTTGAGTGGATCGAGCAGGTGCGCGACGAAGTTGATCGGGCGATGAGGGCAACAGGCATTCACAAGTCTGCCAGCATCCTGGGCGAGAGCTTCGGCTCTTCGGCGGCGTCGGGTGCAGCTCGGCGATTTGGTGATTCAATGATGGAAGCGAGGGACTCAAACAAACTCAAGGTGTCAGCGAACTCGGCCACGCTTGGAGCAACGGGCGCGAACACTGTGGTTCCACATACTTTCTTTGGTGATGTACACAAAACTCCCAAGACTTAGTCTCGCAGTGCAGATGATGCATCTGCGCAAGCACTACCCATCGGCGCAGTGCACTATCAGGCGGAGTTGTCTCCGTTGGATAGGCACGGTGCATCCCACTCACCTGAGCGACAACTATGAGCTTGAACTCCTCTACAAACTTGACAGTGTCCCAAAGGTCCGAGTGGTGTCGCCAACACTTGAGAAGCGAGATGGCGAATGTCCTCCGCACATGTACTCAGAAGATCGTCTGTGCCTTTACTTGCCGCGGGCGCTGGAGTGGACGCGGGAGATGGTGATCGCGACCACAATCGTCCCATGGGCATCTGAATGGTGTATGTACTACGAGATATGGCTTGCGACTGGTCAATGGCGCGGCGGTGGTGTTCACCCCGGCGGGGCCAAACGGGATACTGAAGATGCCGCGTAATGGTCCAGAACTTGATCTTTGTCAGCGGCCAGCGTGGGAGTTGCTCCGTGACCACCACGGCTACGAGTACGCCGATGGCCGTTCTGAGGCGTTTCAGACTGCACGGGAGAGTGAGGCGGAGCCTCTTTTGCTCGACCGACTTGGCTTGGCCCTCAAGCGGATCAACCCGGGCCTGACCGACACCGGTGTGCGCCAGGCGATCAACGCGCTGCGCCAGCCGGCCGCGGCCGGGCTCATGGACGCCAACGAGGGGTGCTACCACCTGCTTAGCCGTTGGGTGACGGTGGAGGAGATGATCGACGGCCGGCCGACGAGCCGGAGTGTGCGGTTTATCGACTACGACGACCCCGAAAACAACGATTTCCTCGTGGTGGAGGAGTTCACGGTCAAGGGGCCGCGCTGGCGGCGCCGGCTTGATCTTGTCGTGTTCGTGAACGGCATCCCGTTGGTCGCCTGCGAGTGCAAAGACCCCGCCGACGAACGCGGGATCGCCAAAGCCGCGAAAGACCTTCACGCGTACCAGGACCCGGACGAGGGTGTCGTTCGGCTCTTCCACACGGTCCAACTCTGTATGGCCCTCAAGCGGAATGATGCCCGCTACGGCACCATCCATACGCCGCTGAGTCGATACGCGGAGTGGAAAAGCTACTACCCGGGCACCGCCAAGGAACTCGAACGCCGGATCGGCCGAGAGCCAACGCCACAGGATCGACAGCTCGCCGGGATGCTGGGTAAGGGGAACCTCCTCGACATCATCCGGAACTTCCTCGTGTTCGACCGCGACGGTGGCAAGGTCGTCAAGAAGGTCGCGCGTTACCAGCAGTTCGAGGCGGTCAATCGCGCGATCGCGCAGATCACTGACCCGTCGAGCAAGCGCCCGGTTCGAGAGCGCGGCGGCATCGTCTGGCACACACAAGGCAGTGGCAAGAGCCTCACGATGCTCTGGCTGTGCCTGAAACTGCGCCGGGTGAAGCAACTCGACAATCCGACGCTGCTCATCGTCACGGATCGCCGTGATCTCGACCGACAGATCTCGCAGACCTTCAAGTACTGCGGGTTTGAGAATCCCACGCGCGCCCAACGCGTGAGTCACCTTCGCGAGCTGCTGGATGGCCCGCCCGGCCAAACCGTGATGACCACCGTGCAGAAGTTCCGTGACGATGTCGACCTTGAACGAGGGAGCCGTCACCCGGTGCTCACCAAGGCGAACAATGTGTTTGTTCTGATCGATGAAGCCCACCGCACGGAGTACGGGCAGTTCAACGCCCACCTGCGGCGTGCCCTCCCGAACGCGTGTCTGCTCGCATTCACCGGAACACCAATCGGAAAGACCGAGCAGAAGTTCGGCCGCTACATCCACAAGTACACCATGCCGCAGTCCGTCGAGGACGGTGCCACCGTGCCCATTCTGTACGAGGGGCGTCTGCCCGAGCTCGCCGTTTGGGGCAAGCGAATCGATCCACTCTTCGAGGCTGAGTTCGGACACCTCACGGACGAGCAACGCGATAAGTTGAAAATGCAGGAGGTCACGGAGCGCCGGATCGCGGAGGCACCCGACCGAGTGGAGATGATCGCGGCTGATATCGCGGAACACTACAAGGCAAACTTTGAACCGGACGGGTTCAAGGCGCAGGTTGCCGCGTGCTCACAGCATGCAGCAGGACTGTACTACACCGAGCTGTCCAAGCATTTCCCGGATCGGGTTGCGCTGTTGATTTCCAATCCCAGCGAAAAGGACAGCACACTCTGGAAGCTCAAGGAGCCGTTTGATGACGAGGAGGCCGTCATCGAGCAGTTCAAGCACGAGGGTGTGGATTCGCTCGCGATCATCGTGGTCATGAACAAGTACCTTACCGGCTTCGACGCGCCAATCGAACGAGTCTTGTATCTTGACAAGCCCGTGAAGGAACACAACCTGCTCCAGGCGATTGCTCGCGTCAACCGCCCCATGCCCGAGCGGGACAAGCAGTGGGGTTTGATCGTTGACTACTGGGGTGTCTCGGCATTTCTCGACAAAGCCCTAGAGGCGTTTGATGAGGACATCGAGCCTGAAGAGATCATGTCTCGGCGTGATGGTGAAGCGGCACTTCAAGAGCTCAAGCAGCGACGCCAGGATGTATTCTCGTTGTTCCCGGATGGACTGTCGCGCGAAGCCATTGAGCCATGGCTTCTCGTTATTGAGCCTGAGGACGCACGCTCGCTTTTCCGCTCTCGATATCGCGCCTTCTACAAGGCACTGGAGCAGGTACTCCCCGACGAGCATGGCTTAGCCTACCTCGGAGACTTCGCGTTTCTGCGTCGATTGCGGAGAGAGGCGGCAGCGTTGTTCAGTACGGAAGATCTCGATGTGGCTGACTGCAGCGAGCGAGTACGAGCTCTCATCAACCGGCATGTGAAGGGGGAACAGGTCACGCCGCTTCTTGAACCAGTATCGATCCTGTCTGATGAGTTTGCGCGGGAGGTCGAGAAGCTGGAATCGCCGCGGGCCAGGGCGAGCCGGATGGAGCACGCGATCGCAAAGACGATCTCTGTAAAGCTGCATGAGGACCCAGCGTTCTACGAATCAGTTCGCGAGCGACTTGAGCGGATCATTCGTGAGCGAGAGGAGCAGCGAATTGATGATGCCGAAGAGTTCCGTTTGCTGTTCAGCATGCGTGATGAGATTCGCTCACGCCAGGTTGACGTCTCTGAGGATTTCGGGCTCCGTGAAGAGGCGGTGCCATTCTTCGGGG
>JTFN01001191.1_pt1 | contig 19977 bp, 13 predicted proteins | sample 235401 | NCBI WGS metagenome assembly JTFN01 (sample SAMN03067589, study PRJNA260952) | activated sludge metagenome | biome: Sludge; feature: Wastewater; isolation source: CETP activated sludge from augmented bioreactor treating industrial... | place: India:Gujarat | collected 2013-04 | reverse complement strand
GCTCCTATGCTTGTTCTTCGCTCGCATAAACGTACAGTAAGTGCTTCTGGGCTTTGTATTGGAGAATTAATTCCATTGCAAATTATAAAATCGTTATCTGCACTTTGCATCTTTGTAAATTCGAACTTTTCTTTTGTTTTACGCAATCGGTTACAATCAACAAGTTCTAATGTTTCAGGAGTAAAGCGACTTTTTAGGCTGAGAGCAAGTGCGTTTGCTGTATCAACAGATGTTAAGCAAGGGATATCTTTTTCGACAGCTTTTCGACGTAAAATAACACTGTCAGCTGTTGGAATACGGCCTTTTGCAGAAGTTGAAATAACATAATCTACTTTCCCAGTATCGAGTAAAGTTAATAAATTTCTTTCTTTATTTTCGTGAATTTTTTCTACAATTTCTACATCCATTCCAAAATCTTTTAGAACAGCTGCAGTTCCTTCGGTTGCATACAATTTAAATCCAAGTTCATAAAATATACGAGAAACTGCGACAATTTCAAACTGGTCACGTTTTCGAACAGTTATTAAGAGTCCTCCAGTTTTTTTCATTTTATATCCGGCTGCAATAAGACCTTTGTATAAGGCTTCATCCATAGTTCTAGCGATTCCTAACACTTCACCGGTAGATTTCATTTCTGGACCTAAATGTGTGTCTACATCACTCAATTTTTCAAAACTAAAGACAGGAACTTTGATTGCAACATTGGGTGCGACAGGGTACAGATCAATTCCGTATCCCATGTCTAAAAGTTTTTCACCAAACATTGCTCGAGTAGCAAGTTCAACCATCGGAACACCTGTTACTTTGCTTATGTAAGGAATTGTTCGGCTAGATCTTGGATTAACTTCGATAATGTTTAATTCGTTTTCATAAATTAAATACTGAATATTTACAAGCCCTTTAGTACCAAGTGCAAGTGCTAGTTGGCGTGATTGGGTAATGATTTTTTCGGTCATTATATCGTTTATATTCCAAGATGGATAAACAGCAATTGAATCGCCAGAATGAATACCTGTTCGTTCAATGTGTTCCATAATTCCAGGAATAAGAATGTTTTCTCCATCACAGATAGCATCAACTTCAAGTTCGATTCCCATCATATATTTATCTATAAGAACAGGGTTTGTGATACCTTGTGATAAAATAATTTGCATGTATTCACGAATATCGCTTTCGTTAAAGGCGATAATCATATTTTGTCCACCAAGAACATACGAAGGGCGCATCAAAACAGGATAGCCAATTTTTTCGGCAATTTCGAGTGCTCCGTCTGTGGTAAGTGTCGACATCCCTTTTGGACGGTGAATATGTAAACTTTGTAATAAAGCTTCAAAACGCTCACGATCTTCTGCTAGATCTATAGAATCAGCACTAGTACCAAGTATTGAAACTCCTTGATCAGATAAATATTGTGTAAGTTTTATTGCTGTACCACCACCAAAAGCAACTACAACGCCTTCTGGTTGTTCTACTTTGATTATTCCCATAACGTCTTCTGGAGTGAGAGGTTCAAAATATAATCGGTCTGCGGTGTCAAAATCGGTCGAAACAGTTTCTGGATTATTATTTATGATAGCAACTTCATAGCCAAGTTTTTTAAGAGCCCAAACACATTGAACAGAAGCATAATCAAATTCAATTCCTTGTCCAATTCTTATTGGACCAGAACCAAGTACAAGAATGCGTTTTTTAGGCTGTGTACCATTTTTTTTGCACGCTAATTCTCGTTGCTCTAAAAACTCTGCAGCTTCGTTTTGTGTGTCATAGGTAGCATAAAAATAAGGAGTTTCAGCTTTAAATTCGCCGGCACAAGTGTCTACCATCTTGTAGACAGGATAGCGATGTAAATTAGTTAGTTCTTGAGCTCCATTTAGAGGAAGACTACAATATTTTGCAATTGTTTTATCTGTAAATCCACGATTTTTAGCAATGTCATAGAGTTCTTGGCTAAATTTTGCCTGTCCTATTTTTACTGCTCTAAAAGCTTTTTGGACACGAGCTATGTTTACAAGTTTGTTTAAAAACCATTTGTCAATTTTGGTAATTTCATGAATATGATTTACACAAATAGAACTAGCATCGTTAAGTTGCATAACATCTGGACGAGCAGCATTTGTGTTTTCAAAGGTTAATGAGGCATCTGCAAAAACAGCACGTTTAATTGCTTCGTATAAAACAAATAAGCGTAAATCAGTGCATTGATGCAATCTTTCTTCTATTTCTGCTTCTGAGGCATTTTCGATTGTCGAAAGGTTTAAATCGTCTTGTCCAATTTCACAGCCACGAACAGCTTTCATAAGAGCTTGTTCAAACCCAGTGCCGATTGCCATAACTTCACCGGTAGCTTTCATTTGGGTACCGAGGGTTCTTTTGGCATAAACAAACTTATCGAAAGGCCATTTTGGCATTTTAACAACAACATAGTCCAAGGTAGGCTCAAAACAAGCTTTTGTTTTACCTGTTACTGCATTTGGGATTTCATCTAATGTATAACCAATAGCTATAAGTGCGGCTACTTTTGCAATTGGATATCCTGTTGCTTTAGAAGCCAAAGCCGATGAGCGCGATACCCTTGGATTTACTTCGATAACTGAATATTCAAATGTATCTGGATTTAATGCAAATTGGCAGTTACAACCACCTTCAATTTTAAGTGCAGAAATAATATTTAATGCAGCGGAGCGGAGCATTTGATATTCTTTGTCTGCTAATGTTACTGTTGGAGCAATAACTATAGAATCTCCAGTATGAACTCCTACGGGATCAAAGTTTTCCATGGAACAAACAGTAATTACATTTCCGTTTCCATCTCTAATTACTTCGTATTCAACTTCTTTCCAACCAGAGATACATTTTTCAACTAAAATTTGATGTATAGGAGAACGATGTATGCCGTTCTGTGCAATCTCTTTTAATTCTGCAAGATTATTTACAATTCCACCACCTGTGCCACCAAGCGTGAATGCAGGTCTAATTATTGCAGGATATCCTATGACATCATCTATAAATTTGATAGCTCCTTCGACAGAAGTTTCGACTTTTGAAGGTATACAAGGTTCTCCAATACTTTCCATGGTATCTTTAAACATTTGTCGATCTTCAGCTTTATCTATCGTCTCAGGGTTTGCACCTAACAGTTTTACTCCATTTTCTTCTAAAAAACCTTCTTTTGCTAATTGCATCGAAAGGGTTAATCCTGTTTGTCCACCAAGAGTCGAAAGAAGACTATCTGGTTTTTCTTTTAATATGATACGTTTTACTGTTTCTGGAATAAGGGGTTCTATATAGATTGCATCGGCCATACTTGGATCAGTCATTAAAGTCGCTGGATTAGAATTAATGAGCACAACATCTAATCCTTGTTCTTTTAATGCTTTACATGCTTGTGTTCCTGCATAATCAAATTCTGCAGCTTGTCCTATAATAATGGGACCAGATCCAATAACGAGAACTTTTTTTATATCTTTATTTAAAGGCATTTTATGCTCCTATCATTTTAACAAAATCATCAAACAAAAACCCTGTATCCAATGGTCCGCTTGATGCTTCAGGATGAAATTGAACTGTAAAGGCATTAATATTTTGGTATCGCAAGCCTTCATTAGTCTCATCGTTTACATTTATAAAAAATGGTTTCGAATTAGCCGGAAGGCCGTTATTAGAAACAGCATAGCCATGATTTTGACTTGAAATATATACACGATTTGTTTCGAGGTTTTTAACTGGTTGATTCCCACCACGATGGCCGTATTTTAGTTTTTCGGTTTTTCCACCCATTGCAAGTGCAAGTAGTTGATGTCCTAGACAAATACCAAAAATAGGCAAAGTCTTTTGTTTGCATAAGGTTGCAAGCTCTTTTATAATACCGGTGTTTTCTTCTGGATCACCGGGTCCATTAGAAAGCATAACTCCATCTGGTTTGAGTTTTAGTATATCTTCTGCTTTTGAATTTGCAGCGACGGTAATAACTTCAACCCCTCGTTTTAACAATTCTCGTCGGATATTTGCTTTTGCACCAAAATCCCACAAAACTATGCGTTTTTTTGTTCCGTCAAGCTTAATTCCTCTTTCCATTGCTTTTTTAGGGTCATTTATTTTAAGTCCATCAGCTGTTACAGGTACAGCTCGATATTGAGCACTTTCAGTAAAAACTTCTGCTGCTGTTTTTTCTACTTTATCTGCGTTTAATGTTACAGAATTAACAGCATCTTTTATTGTATAAGATTTAATTTTTTCAAAATCGGGATGCTTTAATTCGGACAAGATTGCTTCGTCTTTTTTCTTGTCACCTGACAAAGAAAAAATTCGGGCATTCATAACTCCAGATTCACGAATGATTTTTGTAAGTTGCCGAGTATCGATGCCGTAAAGACCAATAATGTTATTTGTTTTTAGAAAATTATCTAAAGTGCCAAATTTGTCGGTAGGACAGCGAAAATTGGAAGGTGTATCACATTTTTCACGAACTATATAGCCACGAACATGTGGTTTTTCACTTTCAAAATCAGCTGGAATTACTCCATAGTTACCAATGAGTGGAAATGTCTGAACGACAATCTGCCCATAGTAGCTGGGGTCTGTAAGCGTTTCTAAATAGCCGGTCATACCGGTTGTAAATACTGCTTCGCCGGTTACACAACCGGAAGCGCCAAAACTTTTCCCTTCAAAGACGTGCCCATTTTCAAGCACTAAATATGCGTTGTTACTCATAGATATCCTTGAGAGAGTATTCTATAGTATTTTTTAATATTATTTAAGAGGTATTAAGAAAAAAACTCTCTAACATTGCAATCATTTTTTACCGATATTCCAAGTATGAAACAAAACAATAAAATAGTTTTTCCTATTGGACTTATACTTCTAGCATTTGCTTCGTTTTTTTCACTTGGGCTTATGTTACAGTTCTTAGATTTTGGGACGTCAACCCATGGCTTTAAATTTGCATGTGAAATTGTTGGATTACTAATATTCTCTGCTTATGGATACACATCTATCCTAGTTCCATTGTATCTGTTGGTGGGTGCTCTTTTGTGTTTTTCTCCAGTATGGACAAAGCGTAAAGGTGTATATTATATAAGTTCAATAATACCTTTTTTTACTATTGCTTTGGTAGAACATTTAAGCAAATCCATATTTTCGATAAATTCAAGTAGTATGATTATTATGGGTGTTTTGACATTTCTATTAATAAGTTCTCTTCTTGTTGCAATAGAGTATTTATTAATTGGGTATTTTCTAGATCAGATAGAAAATAAAAAAATAGCAAATAATAATAAAAAGACACCGACAGAAACAAGTTTAAAGGATGATAAAATGATTGATTTATTAGATGATGTTTCTGAAGAATTAAATATTGAAGAATCTTCTAACAATTCAATCATGTTATCTACTCATTCAAATGATGATAATAATGACCATAATGTAAAAGAAGTAGTGTCCGAACCTTCTGGTATTTCGGAGATGCCAAATTGTTTGGATGAAAAATTCTCAGAATGTAGTACTTTTGTAACACCAGAGATTCCAGAAATAGGAGAAATATCAGAGACTCCAATTGTTGTAGATTTTGATGTAAATAAAGTTGAAATGCCGTTTAAGGACGTTTCGCCAGAAAATTTCGAAAAAAAAGTGGAATCAAACAAACAAACGGAAACTCGTTTAACTCGAGCAGAAATTGAAAAAGCATTAGATAAACTAGAAGAAATGACAGATTCTTTAAATTTATCACAAGGTGAAGGCAAAAAAAACATAGAAGAGAATAAAGATAATGCAGAAAAAATAGAAACAGTAGAGGATGGGAATGATTTTGACCTCAGTGAAAATATAGAAGAAAATGAAGACGAAGATGGAGACGAGGTAAATTTAGAAATTTGTGAAGATAATGACGATGATTTGATAATTGAGGAAGACATAGAAGACATAGAAGATAGTGAAGACTTAGATAATCTAGAAGATAGCGAAGACTTGGATAAGCTAGAAGATAGCGAAGACTTGGATAAGCTAGAAGATATAGAAGACAAAGATAGTGATGACTTAGGGGACCGTGAAGATATAAAAGATATAGAAGATAGCGAAGATTTAGATAATCTAGAAGATTTAAAAGAGATAGAAGATAGTGATGTCGAAGAAGAACTAGATATAGGTGAAGACTTAGAAGATTATGAAGATATCACGGAAGAATTAGACGACGATATAGATGTCAATGAAGACAATGAAAAAGATGGGTCATTAGATTTGGCTGATGATTTTGTGCAAAGTATATTAAAAAAGGCGCGAAAAGAAACGGGCGTAGAACTTTCGCCAGAAAAAAAAACTGAATTAAAAAGTTCTTTAGATAACGGGTATAAAAAAGGATATGCAATTCCTGTAGAAGGTATTCTTGAAGAATATCATGGCGGTGAATACTGGATAATTGATGAAAAAACAAAACAAGCCGCAGTTGCATTAAAAGATACCTTAAAAGAATTTAAAATCGAAGCTCAAGTAACGGGAATACGAAAGGGACCTGTAATTACCATGTTCGAGATTTTACCCGCTCCAGGTGTCAAATTAAATAAGATAGTAGCTCTTGCAGATAATATTGCTCTACGATTGGCAGCTCAAAGTGTTCGTATTGTTGCTCCAATACCTGGAAAACATGCTGTTGGAATCGAAATACCAAATGAAAACAGGGCAATAGTAGGATTTCGTGAAATAATATCCGAAGACTTAGTTCAATATAAAAAAATGGCTCTTCCTGTTGTTTTGGGTAAAAACATTAATGGTGATGCAAAAATAATTGATTTAGCAAAGACTCCTCATATGTTAATTGCTGGAGCAACTGGGTCTGGTAAATCCGTTTGTGTTAATACAATGATTTTGTCATTACTATATAATCGTGCTCCATCAGAAGTACGTATGATTTTGATAGATCCCAAAATAGTAGAATTAAAGTTATACAATGATATCCCACACTTATTAACACCTGTTATTACTGAACCCAAAAAAGCTTTTCAGGCTTTGCAGTATGCGCTCTGTGAAATGGAGAGAAGGTATGCTTTACTTGATGGAATGGGAGTCCGAGATATTAAAAATTATAATCGCCGTATAAAAGACCGTCACATTGCGACAGAAAAACTGCCATATATTGTTATAATTATTGACGAGTTTGCAGATTTAATGGCTACTACGGGAAAAGAATTAGAATCAACCATTGCTCGTCTAGCAGCCATGAGTCGGGCGGTTGGTATCCATCTTGTACTTGCAACCCAACGTCCTTCTATTGATGTAATTACGGGTCTTATAAAAGCTAATATTCCAAGTCGAATTGCTTTTATGGTTGCATCAAAAACAGATAGTCGCATTATTCTTGACCAGATGGGAGCAGAAAAACTTCTAGGAAAGGGAGATATGTTGTATACAAGTTCTACAGAACCTTTCCCTTCTCGTATTCAGGGAACGTTTGTCAGTGATGATGAAGTCGAAAATGTTGTGGATTATGTTAAACAGTTTGGTCCACCAGATTACATAGATGATGAAATTTTTATGGATGATGAAGATGATGAATCGGAAGGTCTTGCTCATATAAATGGAGACGAAGATCCCTTGTATTCTGAAGCAATCGAAATAGTTATGCAAGCAGGTAAAGCTTCTGCTTCTTACATTCAACGACGACTGAAAATAGGGTATAACAGAGCCGCTCGCCTTGTTGAACAAATGGAAGACGAGAAAATAGTTGGCCCGCCAAATGGATCGAAGCCACGTGAAATTTTGCGAACAGTTTAAATTTTTTTATAAACTATAAATAGTCTTGAGGAGAGTCACAAGTGAAAGGTAAAATAATTGGCATTGTAGTTATACTACTTATTGTGGTAGGGGCTGTTGTTGTTGCTCCTAAGATAGTAGATAAATATATTGCCCAATATGGAGAAGATATTTCATCTCTAAAAGAAGAAACCTATCCACTGCATTTTGTTATTACTAAGCGGGATGGAACAAGTGTCTCTGGAAAATACATATTTTACAATGATAATAATGAAGTAATTGGTGAACCTCATACTTTTAATATGCCTGGAAATGAAGTCTTTTTTGATTTTATTATTGCTGATTTAGATAATGCAAAAGTGGTTTTCCCATATCTTATTTTTACTGATCAAATTGCTCCAGATGATGGGATATATATTGCAAAACAATATGAAAGAAATGGATTCCCTGCAATATTTTCTCAAACTTCTTCTACAAAATATAATAAAAAGTTGTTACTTGTTTATACAGATATTCTTAACAGAAACAATCTAAAAAATACTTATGGTAATGCAGTACATGATACAAGTGAACTAGGTGAGTTTATCCTTGGACAGGAATACCGGATTTTAGTTCATTCAAAGGGTGGTATAGAAATAGTACCAAATGATAGATAGTTTCTTAGGAGGGAAAAATGCCAGATTATGTTCATCAAATATTACAGTTTCTTATGAGTGTATTTAATTGGATTACAAAAAGTGTAAATACTATGGTTATAACAGTCATAATACTTTTTGCAATTTGTGTATTGTTTTTTATAATCAGAATTCTACCGTATCGAAAATACCCAAAAAATATAAAAGTAATTTTACCAAAAGAAATTATCCAAAGTATAAGAAATTTTTTTGTTTCAATTCTTATGCTTGTTATTCTCTGTGTTGCTACAAATGTTTTTGTAAAAATAGATGAATATCTAGAAAAAATTCAAAAATTGCAAGAATTGCAGACTGTATATAAAAATATAAACAAAGATTATTTACTTGCAGATGTGACTGTCATAGATATTAATTCTGACTCGACCCTTACTTTAGATATTTCTTATTATTCTTATGGGGATAATCAAAAGTCAATTTTTACCGAACCAGTTACAATAAAGGGATCTACAGTCTATATAGATTGCAATCAATATAATTTTGAATATTCATCGATAGAAACCGGAGAAAACAAAAATCTTGCTCTTCCGTATCGTATTTTTTCTAATACTGTATCTGCTAACAATGGAATAGAACTGAATCCATATAATAAAGATGGCGTACCATATATTTTTGAGCGTACAAAAGATACGGTTTGGGGCATTGACCCTGAAGTATATACAAAACGAGTTAAAGAATTAGTAAAAATAATGAACGATCCACAAAAGAGTAAACTAGATGGAATTTTACGTAGTACTTCTGGTTCTGCAATTCATTTCGTGGCTCAAAAAGGGGTCACGTACAGAATTTATGTTTCTCAGAGTGGCGGATTAACACTTACTAAAAAAACAGGATGGTATTAATGGAAACGTATGCAGTAGTAAGAACAGAACATCTAAATCATAATGGAACTTTATTTGGTGGACAGCTATTATTATGGGTCGATGAATATGCATGGATGGCAGCTTCTTTAGATTTCCCTGGTAAAAAACTTGTGACACGAGCTATGGACACGGTCGAATTTAAATACAGTGCTCATTCAGGTTCTATATTACGTTTTGATATAACCCAAAAATTGCTAGGCACTACTTCGGTAAAATATCATGTTGATGTTTTTGCAGATGAAGTAGGTGCCTCTAAAGAAAAAATAATTTTTTCAAATTGTGTCACTTTTGTGGCAGTCGGAAAAGATGGTAAAAAAACTCCTTTAAAATAAATAGATATTGCCATTGGTGTTTTAGTGTACTAAAGTGATAGGGCACTTGAATTCCTAAACCATTAACGTTATATTTAAGACATAGTTTATTTTTAATTAATTTTACAATAAGCGAATTTGAGGAGTAGCTATGTCAATTATCTCATTAGATAATGTTAGAAAAGTGTATCCACTTGGAAAAACAGAAGTCGAAGCTGTAAAAGGGGTTAGCTTTGATTTAGAAAAAGGTGATTTTGTTTCAATTACTGGGCCTTCTGGTTCTGGTAAATCTACAATATTAAATATGATTGGTCTTATTGACACCCCTACTTCTGGTAAGATTCAAATAGATGGCGTTGATATTTATGACGGACGTTACGAAATAGCATCAAATCCAGATAGTTCAGAATCAATAAAACAACAAAAAATGATTGCAAAAGAACACAAGGCTGGAACTCTTCCAGCAAAATTTGATAATCGAATTACTGAACTTCGTCGTACAAAATTAGGTATAATTTTTCAAAATTTTAATCTTATTCCCGTTCTTAATGTGTATGAAAACATTGAATTTCCTCTCCTTTTAGGAAAAGAGATTATGAAGTCAAAAGAAAAAAAAGAGTGGATTGACTACCTTATCGAAAAAGTTGGGCTTTCAGAATGGAAAAATCATAAATCAAATGAACTTTCTGGAGGACAGCGTCAGCGTGTTGCTATTGCACGTGCGTTGGTAACAAAAGCTCCTGTAATTTTAGCAGATGAACCAACTGCAAATTTAGACTCAAAAACAGGAGATAACATATTACAATTAATGAAAGATATTAATCGTGAAATGGAAACAACTTTTATTTTTTCGACACATGATAAAAAAGTTACCGATATTGCAGACCATGTTATTCGCCTTTTGGATGGACAAATTACCAAAAACTATAAGATTAATCAAAAAGTAGATGGGCAGGAGGCATAATAATGCAAACAAGGAAGTTTAAAATTCCTGCATATATGCGGTGTGCGTTTGGTAATCTAAGAGAGCACAAACAAAAAACTATTATTTTGGGTTTAATGATTACAATTGGTGTTTTTATCATGGTTCTAGGATATGGTTTTTTGGAGTCATCACTAAGAGGTTTAAAAGACGATTTTTCTAAAAACTATACTGGTGATATAGTAATAACAGGAAATTTGCCTAAAAATAAAGAAGAGGGTGAAGTAACGTTATTTGGGGTTCAACAAAGTGTTTCTGTAGGAATGCCTGAATCAATCCCTGCAATTTTACACGTTGATGAAGTAAAAAAAATACTTAATGAGCGCGACGATATCGCTACAATGGGAACCACGATCTCTAATTCGTATATTCAAATGAGCTTAGAAAATTTACCGGAAGATTGGGATGAAGATGAAGCGAACGAGCGAGTTTCACGCGTTGATTTGTTTCTTTTTAGTTTTGCAGGGGATGAAGGGTATTATAATACTTTTAACGATCAAACACTTATTGAAGGTACCTTGCCAGATCCTAACATACCAAGTGCTTTGGTAGATGAGCGAGCAAAAAAAACATTTGAAGAGTATTATCAAATACCATTAAATGTCGGTGATAAAATTTTGTTAACAGCTTATGGATCTAATCCACGAATTAGAGAAGTTACGGTATGTGGATTTTATACACCAGCAGATGAGTTAACGTCGATGGGTAGTTTACTTTATTTAGATCCTACTACAGCTCGAGGACTAGCCGATCTAACGGTTGGGACGTTGTCTACCGATGAGTTTACAGAAACAGCAGATTTATCGATTGCCTCACTAGATGAAGATGACCTTTTTGGAGAAATAGCAAGTGATGATTCTATGTTTGTTGAGTCAGATAGTGCAATAGCAGAAGAAGGCTTAACATCTGATTCTCTTGATAATTTGTTAGGTGATACAACTCTTCGGGATAAATTGAACGAAGTTGATGATGGGGCTTGGCAGTTTTTTACTATCAAGCTTAAAAATCCAGAAAAAGCAGATGATGTTATAAAAGAATTGAATGATATTTTTCTTGCAAAAAATCTTAATGTAAAAGCAATTAATTGGAAAGATGCAGCCGGAAGATTTTCTAGTACATCAGATTTACTTGAGGCTTTGTTTACTATTTTAATTGTTATTTTGGCAATTGTTGTTTTCATTGTTATTATGAACACTCTTGTCGTTTCAATTTTGGAAAGAACTGCTGAGATTGGAACAATGAGAGCTCTTGGTGCGCGTAGACCTTTTGTTCGTAAAATGTTTTTTACAGAAACAATAAGTATTGCAATTGTATCTTCCCTAATTGGCATTCTCTTAGCATTAATTACTTCTGCAATTGTTAATGCAATTGGGATAACAATTACAGATACAACGGCTCGTATGTTTTTAGGTGGAGGCCATTTTAGATTGTTACCACAAGTTGGGACAACTCTAACAACTGTACTTATAATAATAGTGGGAACGTTGCTTGCAAATATTTATCCAGTAGCAGTTGCTTTACGCATAACTCCGCTTAAAGCTATGAATGAGAATCAGTAAGTAAGGAGAAAATAATGAATACGCCAAAATTGGCATTTCGAAATTTAGCACGAACAAAAAAAAGAAGTGTTTTACTTGCCACTGCCGTTGCTTTTGGATTTTTAATAGTTACTTGTGTAGATGGGTTAGCGTCTGGCGCAATAGAAAATATGTCTAATCAATTTTCAGATATGTTTGGTGGCGATGTTTTTGTTTCTGGTGTTGTTCAATTGAATGAAGATAAGAATATAGACAAAATTACAGATATGGCTTTAGTAAAGAATACTGTTGCAAAAGCAAATCTAGAAATTTCCTATTCTTCGGCACGAACTCAAACCCAAGGGACTTTAGTTTTTAATGGTGTAAAAACAGTTACAAATACGTTTGGCTGTGATTTTATAGAAGAATCACATTTACGAGATAGTTTACAATTAGTCGAAGGATCATGGGATGATATTATAGAGGAACCTCGTTCGGTTATTTTGAGTGAATCTACTGTAGAAGCCATGAAAGCAGAATTAGGGGATACAATTCTCTATAAAACAGAAACAGTAACAGGACAACAGACCTTAGGAGAATTAATATTAAAGGGCGTTTCTAAAGATATTTCATTGTTAGGCTCAATAGCGGCATATACTCAACGCGCCTATACTAATGAATTAATTGGATTAGAACCATCTGAAACAAATTACTATTCTATTATGCTAAAAAGACCTGAAGAGCAAGAGCTTGCGGCCTTACAAATACAAAATCTATTTGCTGCTCAAGACTTGCCAGTTACAGATATTCAAAGTGCTAGAAAGAAAAACGCAAATAGTCCGATTTCTGAAATTAGTAAGCAAATAAAAGACAGTGAACCTTGGGAAGGTAGTAAATATGAAGTCTATTCTTTTAATGATATTGTACCTCAGTTTAAGACAATCCCAATTATAGTATCAAATGTTTCGCTTGGTGTTTTGCTTGCCATAATGCTTATTGTAATGATAGGAATATCCAATACTTTTCGTATGGTATTGTATGAGCGAATTCGAGAAGTTGGCACAATGCGCGCTGTTGGTATGCGAAAAAAAGACGCAAAAAGCCTGTTTAGGTGGGAAGCAGTTTTGCTCTCGATAATGGGGGCTTTAACTGGACTCATTTTGGGTATTGTGGTTATGGAAATTGTAGGATTCTTTCCTGTTAATGATCCAAGACTCTCATTTTTTATTAAGAATGGATATTGGACATGGAAATTATCGGCTTTTTCGTTAATTTGGAAATTTATAGTAATGATTTTACTTACACTCTTAGCTGTGAATGGTACTGCTAAAAGTGCTGCAAAGTTAAATCCTGCAGAAGCGTTACGTACAGTAAAATAGGAGATGTAACAGTATGAAAAAAATTTTAAGCAGCTTTATCGTCGCAGTGGTATTAGGCAGTAGCTTTTTTGCCATGGATGCAAATGTTATAGATGGTGTCGATGAAAAAGCTGGTAAAATAATGGATCAAGTAGAAATACAGTCTCAATTTGGAGATGAAGATTATTCTGCAACGGTATCGCTGATTATAGAAAAACCAGATGAAGCAACTCAACAAATGAAATATAAACTGTTTCAGCGTTCAAGTCAGGATCAGTTTTCTATGATTCAGCTATTTCCAGAAGCAGACAAGGGGACTGGATATTTACAAGATGGGGATAATCTTTGGGTGTATGATCCTATTGGTCGTAAGTTTAGCCATTCATCATTAAAAGAACAGTTGGGAGACTCTGATACAAGTACAGGTGATTTAAACAACAATGATACATGGCGAGATGATTTTCAAATTACAGGATTCGAAAAAGGAATGCTTGGTAAATATTCTGTGTATATAATAACTTTAGAAGCTATAACTACCGAACCAGAATATGCAAAACAAGTTGAATATGTGCGAACTGATTATCCAGTAACTTTAAAAGTAGAAGACTATAGTGCAAATGGTCGTTTAATGCGTACTCAACTTTTACCTAAATATACTAAAGTTAATGGCTATTATATACCTACTCAGATTATTCAACGAGATGAAGTAAACAAAGGCGAACAGACCCAAATTCTTATTAGTGAGGTCTCTTTTACTAATATTCCAGATAAAGTTTTTACAAAAGCTTACCTCGAAAATATTAACTAGTTTAATTGTTAGGAGGAAAAATGAAAAAAATAGTAATCGGATTTTTAATCTGTGGGATTCTAACTTTTGGAGCCTTTGCACAAGACATTGCAAATTCAGATGATGAATTATTTGGAGTTTCGACTGAAGATGATATGTTTGGAGATGATTCTTTTGATGATATGTTCGAAGATGCATCAATTTCGGATGAAGAAGCAGGGGATGTTTCTGATATTTTTGGAGATAAAATTGTTCGGGCCGGAGGGACAATTTCTGCGTCGGTTGATATTTCATCGACGTGGTATGATCCTCTAAATTCCGACAATTATGAAGATTCTGATTTTTGGCTAGATGGTTTAGAAGAATTTTCTGGTTCTCCAGATTTAGCTGCTTCTTTTTTTGTAGATGCACGCCCGTATGACAATCTTCGCGGTTACGCAAGTATCGATTTAGGGTATCCCTATGCAGTTTCTTCTATGGTAACAAGTACGGGATATGATTCTTCTTTTAATGCTATTACGTCTTATGGATCTGTATCTCTTCCTAATTTAGATGTTTCTGAACTATTTGTAGATGTTGCATACAATGACAATGTCTCTTTTAGAGCAGGTAAACATACCGTTACTTGGGGAACCGGCTATTTTTACAGTCCGACAAGTGATATTATTAATGCTTCGGCTATAGATGTTGAAGATCCAGACGAAACAGTCGATGCTAATATAAACATTAGAACTCAAATTACGTTTCCGGGAACACAAAACTGTTTGTGGCTGTATGTTGTACCCGAAATAGATAGTGATGGTGATACTCAAGCGCAATATACTCGTTTTGCAGGGAAATATGATTTTTTGGTAAATGATTGGGAGTTAGGACTTGGAGCCTGGGCTGGATATGACGATCCCTTAAAAGCGTTATTTACTGCAAGTGGTTCTGTCATAGATAATTCTATAACTGTTTTTGGTGAATCTGTTTTTAGTTGGGGTACAGATGATGAATGGGATGCTATAGAAGATGGCGACAGTGATGCTTCTGATTTTGCAGATTTAACACCAGTTTTTCAAGCTACAGTTGGAACAATGTATACTTGGGATAATGATGAAAATAATAAAACTGTAACATTGTCTGCACAATATCTATTTGATTCTAATGCAGGAGCAAAAATTGAGGATTATACTAGTTCAGAAGTGTTTAACCCTCAGCATTCTTTGGCTTTCATTTTATCTCGAGGGGCTTTGTTTAATAACGAGGATTGGAGTGCAACTCTTTTTGGTATGGGAAGCATAAACAATTCATTTGATGGACAGACAGCTTATGGATTAGCAAAAGCAACTGTTTCGTATGATATTATAGATCACGTTTCTATTAGTGCTGGCCCTTCTTTTACTTGGATCGGAACTGATTATAGTGAATATTTAAAACACTCTATTGCAGATTCTTACGGGATAACAGTTAATGAGCTAGAGACTGCTTATGCATCAGAACTTTCTGATTATCTTAATAGCAATACAGCTTTTACCATTTCTGTAACAATAGATGATATAGATTTTTAATTAATACATTTTATCTAAAGTAATAAGCCCGCCAAGATTATTCTTGCCGGGCTTTTTTACAACACGAGTGTTGTTACTAAGCAGCAGAAATTTTAATGGTTTTTGGTTGTGTTTCTGGTTTTCTTGGAACAGTAATGGATAACATACCATTCTTAAAGGTTGCAGAAATGTTTTCACCGTCAACATCTTTTGGCAAGTGGAAACTTCGGGTAAACTCACTTGAAGTGCGTTCTCGAATCAACCAACGCTCGCCAGCTTCTCTTGTTTGTTCATCATTTTTGGCAACTTCTTTGCCTTTTTCTTTTTTGTCACTATCAGCGCTTTCAAGTTTTTCTTCTTTGTGAGAATTAATTGTTAACACTTTGTCTTTAAGGCTAATGTCAACATTCTCTTTTGTCATTCCAGGAAGTTCCATATCAAAAATATACGCTTTTTCATTTTCGCGGACATCAACCTTTGGTGCATACGATGAACCGGTAGAACGATCTCCAGATACAGAACTGTCAAAAGCATCAAAAAAATCACTGTTAAATAAAGGGTTAAAAAAAGATACTGTGTTCATATTGAACCTCCAAAAAAATACGTAATAATTTTTAGAACTTTCGTTCTTTGGGTAAACTACCCAGCCGCTCTTAACGGCTTACACTAATATTATAGCAAATAGCTTGCCAACTTTTTAAATGTACGGTTTTATAGGGTTGAGAGGCTTTTTGTGTGGCCAAAGTAAGAAGAGGTATGCTTTTAGATGTAAAATTAGAGTAAAAATGCCTGTTTGAACAAGTTTGAGAAAAAAAACTGAGGAAAATTGACCGATTGGGTCAAAAAAGGGCAATCTAAGTGGGTCAAAAAATACGCAAGTAAAATTTAAGAGACGGCTTTTCTGTATATTGACAGGGCAAACTTTTCTGCAAACCATTTTATTGGCTTTATGCAGTATTAGCATTTATTGCGTTTTGAACAAGACAATAGTACAATATACTTATTTATAAATTAGTAACTCTCGGATTTTAACAGGAGAACGCATTGTCTAGTGCAGCACAAAGAGCAGAATTGCAATCGCAAATTTGGAAAATAGCAAATGATGTCCGTGGCTCTGTCGATGGATGGGATTTTAAACAATATGTGTTAGGAACACTTTTTTATCGCTTTATAAGTGAAAACTTTTCTCTGTATATGGAAGGTGAAGACGATAGCGTTAACTACGCAGGATTAGATGATAGCATTATTACAAAAGAAATTAAAGATGATGCAATCAAAACAAAAGGGTATTTTATTTATCCAAGCCAGTTGTTTTCTAATATTGCAAAAAATGCAAATACAAACGAAAGCTTGAATACGGATTTAGCGGCTATATTTTCTGCTATTGAAAGTTCTGCAAACGGATACCCATCAGAATTAGATATTAAGGGATTATTTGCTGATTTTGACACGACAAGCAATAGATTAGGAAATACTGTAAAGGATAAAAATAGTCATTTAGCTGCTGTAATTAAAGGAGTTGAAGGGCTTGATTTTGGTGAGTTTGAAGATAATCATATTGATCTTTTTGGTGATGCGTATGAGTTTTTAATCTCAAATTATGCCGCTAATGCAGGAAAGTCTGGGGGAGAGTTTTTCACACCGCAAAGTGTTTCAAAACTTATAGCACGCTTAGCAATACACAAGCAATCAACCATCAATAAAATTTACGATCCTGCAGCCGGTTCTGGTTCTCTGCTATTACAAGCAAAAAAACAATTTGATGCGCATATTATTGAAGATGGTTTTTATGGGCAGGAAATTAATCATACGACCTATAACCTTGCTCGCATGAATATGTTTTTGCACAATGTAAACTATAACAACTTTAATATTGCACTGGGTAATACTCTTTTAGACCCTCGTTTTGGCGACGAAAAGCCTTTTGATGCGATTGTATCTAACCCTCCGTATTCAATACATTGGATTGGGAGTGATGATCCCACCCTTATTAACGATGTGCGTTTTGCTCCTGCTGGTGTGCTTGCACCAAAATCTAAGGCCGATTTTGCGTTTGTGCTTCATTCTCTTAGTTATCTTTCTAGTAAAGGACGTGCAGCTATTGTATGTTTCCCTGGTATATTTTATAGGGGAGGAGCAGAGCAAAAAATAAGAAAATATTTAGTCGATAATAACTTTGTCGAAACAGTTATTTCACTTGCGCCAAATCTTTTTTATGGCACTTCTATTGCAGTAAATATTTTAGTACTTTCAAAACATAAAACGACTACAAAAACGCAATTTATAGACGCAAGCGGAGAGGACTTTTATAAAAAAGAAACTAATAATAATATTTTAACATCAGAACATATCGAAGCAATTATAAACCTTTTTGATAAAAAGGAAGATACAGACTATATTTGCAAATCGGTAGATAACGATACAATTGCTGAAGAAAATTACAACCTTTCTGTAAGCTCTTATGTTGAGGCGAAAGACACAAGAGAAGTTATTGATATTAATGTGCTGAATGCTAAGATTAAAACTACAGTATCAAATATAGATAGACTTCGTGCTGAAATAGATGAAATTGTTGCAGAAATTGAGGGATAAATATGGATAAGGAATTAAACTTTTTAATTTATAATACACCCGAAGAAAATATATCGATTAATGCAGTAGTAAAAGATGAGACTATTTGGCTTACACAAAAAGCAATGGCTGAGCTTTTTGATGTGGGTGTTCCAGCTATTTCAAAGCATTTAAAAAACATCTTTGAAGAAGGCGAATTAGTAGAAGAAGTGGTTGTTTCCATTTTGGAAACAACCACTGAACATGGTGCAATTGAAGGAAAAACTCAAACTAAATCAACGAAATTTTATAACCTTGATGCAATTATCTCTGTTGGATATCGTGTTAATTCACGAAAGGCTACCAATTTTAGAATATGGGCAACAGGGATTTTAAAAGAATATATGACAAAAGGCTTTGCAATGGACGATGAACGCTTAAAGCAAGGTAAAACTGCTTTTGGTAAAGATTATTTCAAAGAACTGTTAGAGCGCGTACGTTCTATTCGAGCAAGTGAGCGAAGAATATGGCTACAAATCACAGATATATTTCAAGAATGTAGTATTGACTATGATAAAAATGCAGAAGTAACTCATGACTTTTATGCCATGGTGCAAAATAAATTCCATTACGCAATTACAGGTAAAACTGCGGCTGAAATTATTGATACATCGGCAGATAAATCAAAAGAAAACATGGGTCTTACCACTTGGAAAAATGCGCCTGAAGGTAGAATCTTAAAAAGTGATGTTACAGTTGGTAAAAATTATTTAGAAGAAAAGCAAATCCGTCAACTAGAAAGAGCTGTGACAGGATATTTTGATTATATTGAAGATTTGATTGAACGTGAAAATACTTTTACAATGGAAGAGTTTGCCGCTAGTATTAATGAATTTCTGGCATTTAGAAAGTACGATATTCTTGAAGGCAAAGGTCGTATAAGTAAAAAGCAGGCAGATGAAAAAGCTAGAGCAGAATATGATGAGTTTAATAAAACCCAAAAAATTAATTCTGACTTTGATAAGCAAGTAAAAAAACTGCTGGAAAAAGGAGGGGGAAAGAATGAGTAAATTAGATGATTTGATTGACGAGCTTTGCCCTAATGGGGTTGAGTATATAGTGTTAGGAGAATTAGGTAAGTTTTATGGCGGTTTGACTGGTAAATCTAAAGATGATTTTACAGATGGAAATGCAGCGTTTATTACTTATAAAAATGTATATTCTAACCCTGCTTTAGATATAGATCCAGAGGATACTGTAAAAATTGGTGAGGATGAAAATCAAAGAACACTTGAGTATGGAGATGTTGTGTTTACAGGTTCATCTGAAACGCCAAATGAATGTGGATTTTCAGCTGTAGTAACTAAAATCCCAGAAAAAGCACTATACCTTAATAGTTTTTGTTTTTTCTTTCGTTTTTATGATATTAGTGGCGTAGAACCTGATTTTCTGAAACACTTGTTTCGTTCTCATAGTCTAAGGCGTCAAATTGGAAAGACAGCAAATGGTGTTACTAGATTTAATGTTTCGAAAGAAAAGATGGCAAAAATTCAAATACCCCTCCCACCACTACCTGTTCAGAGTGAAATTGTTCGTATTTTGGACAATTTCACGGAGCTTACAGCGGAGCTTACAGCGGAGCTTACAG
>JTFN01000718.1_pt1 | contig 20115 bp, 16 predicted proteins | sample 235401 | NCBI WGS metagenome assembly JTFN01 (sample SAMN03067589, study PRJNA260952) | activated sludge metagenome | biome: Sludge; feature: Wastewater; isolation source: CETP activated sludge from augmented bioreactor treating industrial... | place: India:Gujarat | collected 2013-04 | reverse complement strand
CGCCTCATAGCAGACCTCCGTCAGCTCATCGGGCGACATGCGCGCGGGAATGAACGCTGCATCGTTGAAGCGGTAGCTGGGATCGAGCCACCATTTGCCGCCGTAGAGAAGACGGCCTTCCCGCTCCAGACGCTCGTAGAGCGGCGTGTTGGGATACGGCATCAGGATGTTGAAGGCGGCGAAAGTGAAGCGGTTTTCCAGCGCAAAGTCCAGCGTCGCGCGAACGCTGTCGACGGTGTCGTGATCGTAGCCGAGTGTGAACGCGGCCCAGGTCTGGAAACCATACTCGCGCAGGATGCGGATCTGCGTTGCGTAGCCATCGAACTTGCCCAGATTGGGAGATTTGCGCGCCTCCTTCACGCTGTCGCGCGTGATCGATTCGAAACCCATGATATGACCCAGACAACCCGACTGCGCCATCAGGTCCATGGCCTCGCGGTCCCCCGTGATATCGAGCGACGCCTGGCTCACCCAGTTGATGCGCAGGGGAATGAGGGCGCGGCACAATTCTTTAAGCGCCTCGCGGTCCGAAGCGATGTTGTCGTCGACGAAGAACACCAGCTTGCGATCCTGCGACGCGATCTCGGCTACCGTTTCATCGATGTCGCGCAGGTAGTGCTTGCGGTCGAAGTACTTCGTCACCGCGCAGAAATCGCACACGAACCTGCACCCGCGCGTGAACTGCATGAGACTGACCGGCAGATAGCCTTTGCCCTCGTAGATATCGCGTCGCGTCAGCACGCCGGGCTGCGGCCGCCCCGGCTGACCGCGATAGATGGGTTTCAGGCTGCCCGCACGCGCATCCGCGACGAGCTGCGCCCATCCATCCTCGGCATCGCCCACAAACAGGCTGTCGCAATGGGCCGCGCACTCCTCGGGCACGAAGGTGGGATGCACGCCGCCCATCACCACCGGCACGCCACGGCGCCGGTATTCATCGGCAATCTCGTAGGACCGGCGCGCGGTATATGTCTCGACTGTCAACGCGACGAGATCCGTCGCTTCGTCATAGGGAATGGGCTCACAGCGGTCGTCATAAAGCACCACGTCGATGTCACGCGGTGTCAGCGCTGCCAGCACGCCGAGATTGAGCGGCTCCATGCGCGCTTCATCGATGTAGAGGCTGTGCTCCGGCCGGCCGATCGTGGGCTTGATGAAAGTGATCTTCATGCGCCCTGCTCCACGGCAATGGCCTTCTTCGCGCCCGTCATCGGCGTTGCAGCCCTGGCAGGAGCGGTTTCGCCAACGGGGCACACCGAAGGCGACAGAGCCCGTGCCTGTTTGCGATGAATCTCGCGTCGCGAGATCCAGTTGGCCAGCAGCATCAGACCGATGCTCTGAGGACGGCGCCAGTGCCATCCACCGCGCCACGCCCGCGACAGGATCGAGCGCCACCCATAGAACGCAGCGCGCGCCGCCATCGGCCCTTCGCATAGTTCGCGCGCCGTCATGCCCTTTGGGTTGTAGATCGCGTCTCCATACCTGTACTCGGGATCGATCCACCACTGGGGCCGCAACAACTCACCGCGCGCCTCGAGCCGATCGTACAGTGCGGTTCCCGGCATCGGTGTCAGCGGATTGAAATTCGCAACCGCCATTGCTTGCGCGTGAGCAAACTCCGCCGCTCGCGCAAACGCATCCACACGATCATTGTCGTAGCCGAAAACGAACGTGCCATAGATCATGATCCCGCGCGCATGCAGTCGCGCAATGACGTCGTCATAGCCCCCCGCAACGCCGTTCCAGTTCTTTCGCATCTGCTTGAGGTTGCCTTGATCGAGGGATTCAAAGCCGATCAGCGTCAGCGCGCAGCCCGCCTCCGCCATCAGGTCGATCAAGGCATCATCGCGCGCGACATCGATGGTGATCTGACAGGCCCAGCGGCGCTTCAGCGGCACCAGCGCGCGCATCAGCGCTTCGAACCTGTCACGCCGCCACAACAGATTGTCGTCGACGAAAAAGATCATCTGGCCCGCCGGCAGCGTCATGATTTCTTCCACCACATCCGCCGGATCTCGCTGCTCGCGATGCGTCCCGTAGAAGGCGTGGATCGAACAGAAGTCGCACGCGAAGCGGCAGCCCCGCCCAACCTGAACGAGGCTGACAGGTGCATACGACTTGCCCCTGAAGATGCCGCGGTCGAACACCAGTCGATCGCGCACATCGCGCCCGCCCTCCGCCTTGTAGATTTTTGCAAGCCGCCCGCTCGCTGCGTCCTCGACCACGCGCTCCCACAAGCCTTCCGCATCGCCGATCACGACCGCATCGCACTGAGAAAGCGCCTCTTCGGGCAGCATCGAGGGATGGTGGCCACCCATCACGACCGGAACGCCCTGCGCACGGTATGACGCAGCAATTTCGTAAGCCCGCCGCGCAGTGAACGTCTCCACCGTCATCGCAACCAGATCAGTGGGCACGGGCCGCAGGTCCTCGACGCGTTCATCGATCAGCGTCGTCGCGATATGCGCCGGCGTCCGTGCCTGCAGGATCGCGAACACCAGCGGCGCCATCGCATCCGCCGAACGCCCATCCCCCAACCCCGGCCGCACGAACGTGATGTGCCTCACCTGGCCTTCCTCCCCGAAACGAACACGCGACGCGTGAGGGCGTAACCCCGCTGGCAACCACCAAACGCGCCCGGCGACAATCGCACCATGCTGATGATGCGGATGTCGGCCCGCCGGACACTCCGCAAAGGTCGCATTTTTTATGCGCCTGCGACAAGCCAATTGCCCACCCGCACGAACGTCGAAAGCTTTCTGACTTCAGCATCCCTGAACGGCCCGCCATGTCCGCCCCCCCAATGACCATCGCCGCCACTGGAAGTTGCATGCGCACTCGAAACAATGCCGTCTCCCCTCGCCACATGCTAGCTTTGCATAACTACAGCCTCCGACCGCCTGCCTGAATCCGCTCGCACACCCCCTGGCCTTTCAAAACCAGATCACCTGTCGAACCGCGCCTCAGCGCCCGATGGAAACACGCCAATGCCCCCCGACGACGGCGAAACTGCCCGCCTGCGCAAGGCCTACCTCGACTTGATGTGCGAAAGCCTCGTTGGTCGGCTAAATCGCGATCCACCCTTGCAGCAGCACTTACCTGACTATGATGACGCTCACCGCATCAACGGCTGGGATTGGCCCTCGCGCGCGCCCTCGATGATCGGCCTGCGACGCATGACCAACCTGCGCGATGAATGCGAGCGCGTCCTAGTGGAGAATGTCCCGGGAGATTTTCTCGAAGCCGGTGTCTGGCGCGGCGGCGCCTGCATGATGATGCGCGCGGTACTCAAGGCGCATGGCGTGCGCAACCGCCGCGTCATTGCCGCCGATACATTTGCCGGCATGCCGCCACAACAGTTCGCCGACGCTGAGACAGCGTTTATCCGCGATATACCTGAGTTCGCCGTCTCGCTCGACGAGGTCAAGCAAGGCTTCGAGCGCTATCACCTGCTCGACGAGCAGGTCGTCTTTCTTCAAGGCCGCTTTGCAGACACGCTGCCCAAAGCTCCCGTTGTGCAACTGGCTGTCCTTCGCCTGGACGGCGACACCTTCGAGAGTGCCCGCGATGCTCTGGCAACGCTTTATGACAAGGTTGCTCCGGGCGGCAGCATCATCCTCGATGACTATTTCCTGTTTTCAGGCAATCGCCGCGCCATCGACGAGTTCCGCCAGGAACACGCCATCTCCGAGCCCATCGTCCGTATCGACGACTACGGGGGCTACTGGATTAAGCGCGCCAGCGAGACAACAACCAAGCCGACCTGAGCGCACGCGGCCGCCGACGACACGCGCCTGGCAACCCACCGCGTCAGACCCCAGCACCGCTACGCGCAAGCGCCCGCAAACGGCCTCAGGTCTCGATTTCCTTGGCGGCCGGCAACCCCTCGTCGCGCAATCCCGGCTGCGGCATTCGCGGACGCATCATGGCCTCTTCGTACAGGTGCACGCCATACGGCACCGCGATCCCGTCATGCGCATTAGCTGGCGTCGACTGCATCTTTGACAGGAGCGCATCGAAGTAGGCAATGGTATGCACGAGCCCCTCGCGCAACGCCACCTTGGGCGCCCAGTCGAGATGCCGGTTCGCAAGACTGATATCCGGCCGCCGCTGTTGCGGGTCATCCACCGGCAGTGGCCGGTGAACGATCTTGGAGTGCGAACCCGTCATCTCGATCACCAAATCGGCGAGCTCCTTGATGGTGAACTCGCCCGGATTGCCCAGGTTGACCGGCCCCTTGAACGATGCATCGCTGCGCATCAGTGCCATGAACCCGTCAATCAGGTCGTCCACATAGCAGAACGAGCGCGTCTGCTCACCGCCGCCGTAGATGGTGATCGGCTCGCCTTTCAGCGCCTGCACCACGAAGTTCGACACCACGCGCCCGTCGTTCGGCTGCATCCGCGGCCCGTAGGTATTGAAGATGCGCGCGATCTTGATCTCGATGCCATGCTGCCGGTGATAGTCGAAGAAGAGCGTCTCCGCGCACCGCTTGCCCTCGTCGTAACAAGCCCGCGGCCCGATCGGATTGACGTTGCCGTGATAACTCTCGCGTTGCGGATGCTCGAACGGATCGCCATAGACCTCCGATGTCGAGGCCTGGAACACCCGGCACTTCAAGCGCTTTGCCAGCCCGAGCATGTTGATGGCGCCCAGCACGCTGGTCTTGATGGTGTGCACCGGATCATGCTGGTAGTGCTCGGGCGACGCCGGACATGCGAGATTGAAGATCTCGTCAGCCTCTACGAACAGCGGTAACGTTACGTCGTGCTCGATGAGTTCAAAAGCCGGGTTATCCCGCAAATGAGAAATATTCCCCGGCCGCCCCGTCAGGAAATTATCGACGCACAAAACCTCGTGGCCTTCGGCCAGCAAACGGTCGCACAGATGCGAACCGAGAAACCCTGCACCACCTGTAACAACCACTCTTTTCGGCTTGACCATCTCAAACTCTCACCATCATTTTGCAGCGCCCGTGAGCGATCAAAAAAGAACTGCACAAACCAACATGAACCATATCTGAAAGCCCGAAATCGCGTTTTTCAGACCATCTCAGTGAAAACGTCTTTGACCTCGTCGACCCACCCGATCAGTTGCGACACACCCTCCTGCACACCGATCTCGGGCTTCCACCCCAACGCCTGCTCGAGCTTACGGATGTCGCTCACGTAGGCGCGCTGATCGCCGGGTCGCCAGTCCTGCCACTTTAAAGGGATTTTCTTGCCGAGCCGCGTTTCCAACATGGCGATGAGGTCGAGCAGCGAAAGAATGTGATCGGGTCCGCCACCGACATTGAAGGCCTGCCCGGCGATGCGGTCGGGCGCGTGGATCGCCGCTTCATAGGCGCGCACCAGGTCCTCCACGTGCAGCACATCGCGCACCTGCTTACCGTCGCCGAAGATCGTGATGTCTCGCCCAAGTCGCGCCGCAATCGTGAACCACGCCACCCAGCCCTGGTCCTCGACGCCAAATTGGTGCGTGCCATAGATGCACGATTGCCGGAACGACGTCGCCGGAATCCCGTAAATACGGGCAAAATCGAGAGTGTACTGGTCGGCGGCACCCTTCGAACAGCCATAGGGCGACAGAAAATCGAGCGGCTCGCTCTCCGAAATGCCGAACGGCCGGTCTGCATATCCGTAGCGCTGACCCATCAGCCGCGTTTCGGCCCCAGCGATCTTGCCGTAGACCTTGTTGGTGGACGCAAAGATCACAACGGCTTCCGGACAAAGCCGCCGCACCGCATCGAGAACGTTGAACGTACCCAGCGCGTTGGCCATGAAGTCGGCGCGCGGATCGATGACCGACGTCGTGACGGCCACCTGCGCCGCCAGATGGATCACCGCATCGTAGCGCTTTGCCGACAAGATCCGGTCCATGGCAGCCTTGTCGCAGACATCTGCACGCTCGAAATCGAACGATGTGCCATCGCGCAGCCACTCGAGATTCTGATCCGTGCCCTGGCGCGACAAGTTGTCCAGAACTGTAACCTGCCAGTTTCGGCCACTGAAATAACGGGCAGCGTTGCAGCCGACGAACCCCGCCCCCCCGGTGATCAAAACGCTTTTTGTGCGCATACTGCAGTCCTGTCTGTCGGCCGAAAAACCATGAGCTTTCGACCGAAGGCCTTGTCCGAGTTTGACGAGGAAAAGCCACCCCTACCCTCAGGCTGACCAGCCCACACCAAAATGCGTTAGCCGCCAAGGTGTAAAATCAAAGTGTGCCGAAATTTTTTCCCTTGCGACGACAACGGGTCGCACGTGATAGTTCTTGCGCGAAAATCGCACCGGCTGATTGCCACTTGGGCATTCACACCACTGAGTGTCGCGGGCAGGCGGACAGGAAAGGGCCAGTCGCCTTTCCTCATAATGATTGCGTTACGTGCAGGAGCTGCGAGGCTTGAAAATCATCATCACCGGGGGCGCCGGCTTCATCGGCACCCATCTAACCCGTCGGCTCCTGGCACAAGGCCACACCGTCACGGTCATCGACAACGAATTCAACTCCACCCGAGATCGTGTCCCCGAGGGCGCCCGGTTCGTCTTTGGAGACGTGACACGCCCGCAGGATCTTGAACCCGTCTTCGCCGAGGGCCACGATGCCGTCTGTCACCTCGCCGGTCAGGTTTCCATCATCAGGGCCTTCGACAATCCCGTCGCCGACCTGCGCACCAATGTCGAGGGAACAGTCAACGTCGTCCAGATGTGCCTCGCACACCGGGTTCCGAGACTGATCTACGCAAGTTCGATGACGGCTTACGGGGACACCTCCGCCGTGCCGACACCCGAGACCCAGCCGTGCATGCCCGACTCCTATTACGGCATCACCAAGTTCGCCGCCGAGCGCTTCGTCCATGCCACCGCCGAGCGGCCCGATCTGGAATTCCCCTTCCTGGTCACCTCCCTGCGCATGTTCAGCGTCTACGGGCCCGGCCAGGCCTGGGACAACCCCTACCAGGGCGTCCTCGGCATCTTCCTCGGCAAGCTCCAGCGCGGCGAACCGATCACCATCTTCGGAGACGGTGAGCAGACCCGCGACTTCGTTTTCATCGGTGACATCATCGATGCCTGGATGGGCGTTCTGGAGAACCCGGACGCGACCGCTGGCAGGATTTTCAACCTCGGCAGCGGCCACCCGCTGTCCATCAACGAACTGGCGCAAAAGGTGCTCGCCGCGAACGGTATCGCGCCAGGCAGCTATGATCTGCGACACGCACCGACCCGTCCAGGCGAGCAGCGCCAGGTGCAGGCGGACATCCGCTACGCGCGCGAGACATTTGGCTGGCAGCCCAAGACGAGCTTCGCCGACGGTCTTGCCGCAACGATAGCCTGGGCTGGCCGCGACGAGACAGCCAAAGTCACGCATCCGGGCAAAGCCCCCACACCCCGCGAGGCGCTAGCGACAGGGCACAAGGCATGAAAATCGTTCTCGTCGGATCAGTCGATGCCTGGACACGCAGCGTCGCCACCGTCCAGCACTACGTCACATGGGGGCGAAAGCTCGGCCACGACGTCGCGCTTTTTGGCAGCCCCAATCCCGAATTGTCTGATATCGCCACGACGGACAAAACCACAGACGCCGATTTGATCGTCTTCATCATCCAGATCCCCTATGACATCCCGGGCATGCCCTACATCGCTCGCATGATGGACCTGATCCCGTCCAACAAGCGCATCGTTCTCGATCTTTGGGGGCGCTATAACGATACGGTCCGCGTCGAGCACGACTTCAACCATCTCGAGAAGCTGGACGGGCACCCCGGCTGGGAGTGGCAGCAGGCGCTGAAATCGCTTGGCGGAACCATTGCCCAGCCGACCCTGCACCCGCGCCGCAAGGACGTCGCCTCTTTCCTGTTCCACGGCTACGACCCCTCCGCCGTCACGCAGCCTCATACCTCCGCTGCCGCAGCCGCACGGGCATGGCAGTCTGCCGACCGGGCAAGCCGCCCTTACGGCTTCGTCTATGTCGGCTCCAACTGGCAGCGCTGGTCGCAGGTACGCCGTTTCCTGGAAGACTACCGCCCTGTCGCAGAGAAAGTGGGGCAGCCCTGCCTTGCGGGCTGGGATTGGTCCGAACGTCCCGGCTGGGCCGCAGAAATGGGTATTGCCGGCGTCGATACCGACCAGGATCTCCTTGCGGACCTGCGCGTCGAAGTGCGCATGGGCGTGCGCTTCGACCGCGTCGTCCCTCTTCTCAACCAGGGCCGTTTCACGCCCGTCTTCCACCGTCCTCTTTTCAAGGAACTGGGGCTCGTCACCAACCGGACCTTCGAGACGTTCTATTCCGATACCATCCCCGTTCTGATGCTGCCCAAATCCTTTGTCGAAGAAATCTACGGACCGGCGGCGCTCACGCTTGTTCCCGGCGACAACCTTGCCCGTCACTTCGAAAACATTCTCGACAATCCCGAGCCGGCCTGGGCCGCAGTCCTCAAGACGCGCGAGCACTTGGCCCAACACCACGCATTCCCGCAACGCTTCCAGGAACTCGAGGCCCTGGCCTCGGCACCCCGGCACGTCGCGGCAGTCTCATAAAGACGGCGCCATGAAGATCCTGTTCGTCATGAAGCACCGCGGCAACGCAGGCAGCACGCATGCAGTCGCCAACTACATGCGCTTGGCAGAACAGTTCGGCCATTCGGTCGCGATCTTCGGATCTCCCATCTGGTACATCCCCGAATTGAAGTTCTCCATGGACATCGAGGAGTTCGACTACGTCGTCTACCTGTTCGAGACCGATCTGTGGCAGATCCTGCCGATGCATCAGGCGATCATGCTGGAACACTTCCCGCGTTCGCGCCGTCTCATCATTGACACCGATGGCATGTACCACGAGTTGATCCAGCTCGATGGCTACGACTTCAACCATGCCTGCGAGGCAGATCGGCAGTTCTGGATCGGTTATATGGATTCCCTCGGCGACAAGGTGGTCCACACGCTGATGAACAAGTCGCGCTTCGCAAAGGCCGGCGCGCTGCCTTTCTTCGGCTACGATCCTGCACTCCAGATCGATCCCGCCAAGAGCCCGCCCAAGACCTGGGATATCCTGCACGTCGGCCACAACTGGTGGCGCTGGCGCGAAGTTGAAAAGGAATTGCTGCCGGCCTTCCACAGCGTCCGCGACCGTATCGGCGACATCGGGTTTCTTGGTCTGTGGTGGGATGCCCCGCCCGATGAAGGCCCGGCTGCAGGTCCTTGCGAGGCTTTTCTCGCCGATCCCTATGCCCTCAAACGGCTACGCATCCAGTTGCCACCAGCCGTCAACTACAACGACGTCATCAAGACGATGAGCACCGCACGCATCAACATTCTTACCCAGCGTCCGCTCCTGCGTCACCTCAAGCATCTGACGTTGAAGTATTTCGAGGTCTTCTGCGCCGACACCATCCCCCTGCTCATGCTTGATGATGACCACGCCGTGGAAGTCTATGGACCGGCCGCCCGCGAGCTGACCCTGCCCGGACGCGCTGCCGAGAAGTTCGTCGATGCGCTTGAAAACCCAGAAAAGTACCGCCAGATCGTCGAGGACGTCCGCACCCACTTGCGCACGCATCACTCCTACGAGACCCGCGCGAGGGAACTTTTCGACATGCTGCAAAGCCCATGAACCGCGCCGCCCAAGTCCCTGCCCTGACGTGCCACACCGGATAGCCTCACATGAAAATCGTCTTCGTCTACTGGGGATACGAGAACGCCGGCAGCATGCTCGACCTGCGCGGCTACACGCGCGCGGCCAAGGCCATGGGCCACGAGGTGCACGTCTACGGCCCGCCGAAGTGGGCCTTCGCGCTCGACTACTCCAAGCACCTCGACGACATCGATGCCCTCGTCTTCGTCGTCGAATGGACGACGGCCCTGCAGTTCGGCGACAATGTCGATTGGGTACGCCTGCTCGATGCAGTACCCCGCAACCGCCGCCTCGTCATCGATTGTGACGGTCACTACAACGAGCCGATCTGGTTCATGGGTGACTACAATCACCGCGCCATGGAAGCGAGCACCGAGTGGATCGACTTCTGCGACGCCCTGTCGGACAAGATCTTCCAGCCGACCTATCATCCCCGGCGCAAGAACGTCCGCCCCTTCCTCTTCCACATCTATGACCCGGCCTGGGAGTCGCCTTTCCGCTTCGACGGCAAGGAGTTCGACATGATCTACGTCGGCCACACCAAGCACCGTTGGCGCGGCATGTCGAAGGTCCTGCGAGCCATCGAAAAGGTCCGCGACAAGGTCGGACGCGTCGGCCTCGTCGGCGAAGGCTGGGGCGACATCATCGACTGGATGGAGGAGGGAGAAGCAAAGCTGAAGCACTACGTCGATCGCGACTACCTCAAGAAGCACCGCTTCGAGGGGCTGCCCGCCGTTCCCTTCGACCAGGTCGCCGCGACCATCGAGAAGGGCGTCTTCAATCCCGTCGTCTACCGCCCGGTCTTCGAGCAGCTCGGCTTCGTCACCTGCCGAACGTTCGAAACGCCAGCTTCGGGAACAATCCCGCTTTTCCTGCTCAATCGCGACTACGTCGCCGAGATCTTCGGCGAGCGCGCCACCGAACTGATGATCACCGGCGAGAACGATTCCGAAAAGATCCTCGATGTCCTCGACCGGCCCCAGCACTACGCCGAGATCGTGATGGATATCCGCAAGGACTTCCGCGAGCGCCATACCCCTGAGGCACGCTTGCGCGAACTCATCCGCTACATCGAGGAGTAGCCGCCCCAATGTGTGCAGCGTCGACCATACGCGAGGCACCCAAACGCTTGACTGCACTTGCACCGGCCCCACCCGGATGGCTGCGCAATCGCCTACGCTATGGCTTCAACGAGATCGACGGCTGGCCGGGCTTCGCCTACAGCGAGAACCGCGAAGAGATCTACCGCCGGCTGCGGCTCATGAATACTGAGATCGTCCGCCTCTTCGTCTTCGACAAGCCGGTCCCCGACCCATTCAAGAACTGGCGGTTCTTCGCCGCCGTGATTGACGCGGTATTGGCCTCCGGCGCCAAGCCGATGATCACCTTCGCCAAGTTCGAACCACCCTTTGATGACCCGGTCAGGATCTCCCGATACGTGGCGCGTGCCAGTGAAATCGTCTGGAGTTGCCTGGAACAGTGGGGCGGCCAAGAGGTCGCCGGCTGGTACTGGTGCGTCTGGAACGAACCCAACAACCCGGATGTCGGCGGCAACCTCAGCTATGCCGACTACCTCGTGATCTACCGCGCCATCGCCGAGGAAATCATCGCGCAGGTGGGCCCGCACACCCCCGATGGCGGCGTCCTCATCGGCGGCCCGTCCATCGATGGAACCCAGCGCGCCTATTGGCTCGACTGGATGGCCCGGCTTCTGTACGACGTCGACGACCGCATGCTGGCCTTCGTCAACTGGCACATGTACGCAGACTGGCGCCCCGCAGTTCCGGCCGACACCGTTACGGTCAAGCTCGTCGACGACCCCGTGCCTCCGAGCGGACCGTTGTTCGAGGCGCTCACCATGGCGCGCACCCCCCAATACGAAGCCCGCGCCCGCTCCGTCGCCCGCCTCATCGGCGATCGCGACGTCCTCAATTTCTGCGGCGAGCTCAATACCATCGCCCACCACGAGCACGCCTTCACCGCTGGCCTCAACCGCAACCTTTTCGGCGCCGCCTACTATGCCTCCGCGATCGTCAACCTGATGCGTGGCGGCGCCGATCTCGAGATGCGATGGACCGCCACATCCAAGCATTGGTACGGCGTCGACGACGCATACGGACTGCTCACCAACCTCGGCAAGCCGACGCCACCCGCTCTGGCAAAGCAGATCATCGCGCAACATGTCCGCCGCGGCGATCTCATCCGTTTCCCCGAGCCCCACCCCGTCCTGACAGGCATCGACGCCGTCATTGCCCGGGACGCGGCCGACCGGCTGAGTGTCGTCGTCGTCAATACGCTCCCCGGCACCCGCGACATCGAATTATCCTCCTTGGCCCCTGGCCTGGATAATTGCCGAGATACCTTGCTGCTCGACACAACCACGGCAGGCCGCGTCGTCCGCAAGACGCGCAGCGGCCCCGTGCGCATTGAGGGCTACGGACTTGCAATCTTGAGCGAGGACTGCTCGCGAACCGTCATCGACTAGTCGCGGGTCACAGATATCGCTCGACAAAGCCTGCCTCGCCAGCGATAGGGCGTCTGCGGGCACGGAATTCGAATTGAGTGGAGATCGACGGTGGATAGAGCATTCGGTTGGATTGGCGAAATCTTCCAGACCCTGCTGAGGCTGTTTCCCTGGCTGGTTATCGTTCCAGCCACGCATGAGGGTGTGGCGTTCGTCTATGGCAAGCACGTTCGCAGGTGGGGGCCAGGCCTGCACTGGTATTGGCCGGTTGCCACGCAATACAGATTGATCGCCGTCGTCCGACAGACCCAGCTCATCCAGTCCAAGGTCATCATGACCAAGGACCACCAGACCGTCATCGTCGGCGCACTGGTGACCTACTACATCGACGACGTCGTGACAGCACTGGCAAAAGTCGCCGATCTGGCCTCCGACGTCATGGAGCGTTCGCAAGGGGCGATCTACGAAACCATCAACAAGTACACGCTTGAAGAAATCCAGTCCGACAGAACCGCATTCAGGGAAGTCCTCACAGAGCGTGCCGGCGAAGCCATGAACGACTACGGCGTGAAGATCCTCCAGGTCCAGTTGACCGAATTTGCACCAACGCGCCCGCTGTCCATCAACTTGCACGGTGCGCTCGGCCAGTACGGCCTTTACACGCCATTCTAGAGCCGAGGCCACACACAGCCATAAACGGCATCAAGATAGTTTCGGCTGCATCAGGACGCGAAAACATCCACGCACCCTGACCGGCGGCAGACCGTAGACCGTGGGCCTACGGGCTGACGGGCTTGGACTTGCTGCTTCCACCACCGCCCGACGCCAGCGCCAACGCGCCGCCGCCCGCCACGACGAGCCCACCGACAACAAGCGCCGAGGACCCCAGCCCCCCCGCACCAGCCGCCGCCTCAGGAACCACCGCTCCGGTTTCGATCGCCGCAGTTGCCGCAGATCCGGCAGACGCGCCGGCTGTCTCCGCCGGCACGGCGGACGTCGGCACGAGATCGACCAGTTGCGAACCGCTCGCACACGGCGGTTCGGAGAAGACCGTCCACACACCGGCGCCGCCGATCCGCACCGAGCAGGTGGGGCTGTACGAAACCAGGGCAGCGCTTCCCTCTTCCGTCAAGATCAGGGTGCCAGGCGCCACCTCGGTCGTCGCCGTCACCGCGTGATAGCCGCCGCCGGAATTGACCAGGACACGGGAACCGTCGGGGGTGAGTGTCGCCGCAACGGCCGCGACCGTCGAAATCACCACCAGTCCGGCGCCCAGCGCGCTCCTGATGGCGAACCCTGTCACTGAATTCATATGTCCCTCCCCACAAACTGGGTCAAAAAATGCAACGGGCTCGGTACTTGCAACGACAGGCCGGCCCCGATCGCCCAAATCAATAAACAATAGAAGGATGCGATTCGGGATCGTCTGCCAGCAGATATTCCCGCAACTCACAGACCAGAGCAGTGCGCCACGCGCACTCTTCTGGCAGGCTGCGACCCAACAAATGAAAAAAATTCAATAAAGTCAGAACGGTACGCGTTCTATTGCATCGGCGCGGGAGCAGGTTCCAACGGCCCGGCCCCGAGCCGGACCAACTCCACGTCATCGGCCAGAGCCTCGCCGCTCGCATACTCTTCAGACTGCGAGCGCGAGGCATGTACGAGGCTGATACGCTGCGCCCGGCATTCGCGCTGCGCAGGCACGTCGAAGCGAACGGATACTTCGTCCCACGATTTGGCCGGACCGAAGAACATCGCGCTTTCTCCAAGCTGCTCGCGCCGCCCGTAGAGACACGCGATCTTCCATTGCACACCGCGTTTGCCCTTGATGTGCCCACGCATGCGCGCCTTGAATTCGTAAACTCCTGCGCCGAGCAGAACCACCTGACTGACATTGACGAATCTGTTGCGGCCCAGTCCGAAGCGGATGCGCAGGCTCCGGTTAGGCCCTGCAGTGTCGTTGCCGTTGACCAGGTCGAAACTTGCATTCACCATCCGCGCGCCGCGCCAATCGAAAGGCAGGCCGCTCATCTCGTTTTCAAAACCGGGATTGTAGACAAGGCCCAATCGCGCAAGTTCGTCGTCGTCCAGATATTGCAGCCAGGCGTAGTACGCCACCTCGACCAGTTCCCGCTTCTCAAGCACATCAAGATACGGCCTCAGCTCCAGGGCGCTCACAGGGGCCCCGGATTTTTTCAGCTCCATCATCACTCGCAACGGCGTGCGCGCATCGCGCATGTGATGTCCAATCAGCCTGAAAAACGCAGACCGCAACGGCTCGGAGTCGTCGCGTGCAAGCCGCTCCACCAGAACGCTCCTGCCCGCGTCATCCTCGGCGATCTGCCCCACGAACCCCATGATCGGACCATCGAGTGCGGGCATCACCCGCATGAGGACGTCCGCATGAACCAGAGCGCAGTCGAAGTCCTTGCTATGGAAGCAGTCGTTGAGCAACCAGACCTGGGCGGCGGCCTCTCGGCGCGATCTCCGCGCCGCTGCCTCCATCAGCGCGCGCGCCCCTTCCTGTTCCTCCGTCACTTCCGCTAGCATGCGAAAGGCAACGGCATCGAGCGGAGCATGCGCCATGACCTGGCGTGACAGCGCAGCGATCTTTGCGATGAGATCCTCGCGCCGAAGACTGTCGCCGCTTGGCACCCCCTTCTCCAATGGAGACATCCGTTGCCCGGAATCGCCAGCCGTGCCCGCCGACGCGCGCGCGTCGTCCATGCTGCCCTCGCGCGCCCCGCTCAAATCGATGAGCGCCCTGCGATGAGCATCAGCCTTGTAGATGAGGGCAGCGGGATGGTTTGGATATAGAGCAAGCGCGAGATCCGGAGCGGTTGGCGCCAGCACATCCGGCAATGTTCGAACCGCAATGAGCCCCCAAAGGATGAGACATCCCGTCGCGATCATCAGCCCCTGGCGCGAACGCGCAAATGCTGCAATTTTGCTCCCGTTCCTTCGCAGCCTCCTGCCGGCCCGTCCCACCGTCACACTCTCCGCCAAAGGCGCAGCAGCCAGGTTACGACACTGTCACCGTCAATCCTGAACAGTGGCAGCCGACGCTTGCGCTTCTTGATCTCGCTGAATACGCCCGCCCGCGTCCCATGTGACTGCCGCCGCGATGGCACGAACAACCTCTCACCCTTTTGCGCACGCACACGCCGCACCGACTGCTGCGCCCGTCGTTCCCCGGACCTATGCCCCGCCGACTCCCTCTTGCCTTGCGCGGTCGCGGCACCAGCAGGCATGTCATGCGAGCACCGCGCCTGGGTCTTTAACGCATTCCACGCACCGGTGACGCGCCCTGCGAAAACACTGCGATCGACAGACGAACCGGCCTGCACGACATCCGGGTGCGACCAACGCATCATCAGCGCCATGTGGCGGCGCAGCAGATCGATAGGCGTATCGGAATCCCCGCCCAGCACGCGATGAAAATCTGCGCTGTCCGCCAGCAGTATCTGCTCGACGAAGAAGCTCGCAGCGTGTTGGAGCTGCCCTTCCGACCGACCCGTCGCTCGGGAGACTTCGCTGATCAAATCGCCATCTCCTGCGGCAACTTCGAGCAATGTCAGCATGTCATCGGGCAATGGCGACTTGCGCATCATGTGCACCAGCCCTGGAGTTTCCGCCAGGGCCAGCGCTGCCGTTATCGCCCGAAGCCGTGTCACCGCCTGCCATCATCCGCCGTCAGTTGCGCCGCCCGGCGGTCCTGAGCTTCGAGAGGTCCGCCATACGTAAAGGCCTCTGCACCATAGCCGTACCCATATCCATAGCCGTAACCATAGCCTGCCGCCTTGGAATCGAACTTTGTCAGCACGGTCCCGATGACCGTCCCACGCGCCATCGTCAGGCGCTTCAAGGCCGCGCGCACGGCGCCTTTGGGCTGCTCACCTGCGCCCACGACGAACACCGTCCCGGAAACCGCACTCGAGATCAGCGCGGCATCCGCAAGTCCAAGCAGCGGGGGCGAGTCCATCACGATCACGTCGAAGACTTCCAGTCCCACCGACACCAATGAGAACATCCGCGTGCCCGCGAGCAGATCAGCGGCGTTCGGCGGCAGCGGCCCCGACGCAATGACCGCCAGATTGGGCAGCTCAGTGGCCTGTATCAGTTCAGGCGGCTGCGCGGCACCTGTCAGGTAGTTGCTGAGCCCAACCGCGTTGTCGAGCCCCAGCTTCAAATGCAGCGATGGCTTGCGCAGGTCGACATCCACCAGCAGCACTTTCAGTCCCATGCTCGCAAACTGCCGTGCAAGCGCCAATGCCGTGCTCGACTTGCCCTCACTGGGACCACTGCTTGTAACCGCCAAAGATCTTGGCAACCCTCTCTCGGTCGAGAACTGCAGCGCCGTCGCCAGCGAACGGTAGGCCTCCGAGACGGCCGATCGCGGATCCCGCAGTTCCTGGCTGAAATCCGAACTGGCGTGAATTTTCGGAATGACACCGAGCGTCGCCAGGCCTGTGAGTTCCTCCAGCTCCTCCGGCCCACGCAAACGATCGTCGAGCACTTCAAGCAGATAGGCAAACCCCAGCCCGCCGCCCAGACCGAGCATCAGCGATAAAAGCAACGAACGCCCGAGCCTCGGCGACGAAGGCTTCTTGGGCTCGATCGCACGATCGACAATGAAGATGTTGTTGGTCCCGACTCCGCCCGCGATGTCGACCTCCTTGTAGCGCTGCAACAGGTTGTTGTAGAGGCCGCGGTTTGTCTCCACCTCGCGTTTCAGGATGTTGTAGCGCACGGTCCTCTTTTGCAGATCGAGCACCCCCGAGCGCAGCTCCTCGATCCGCTTCTTCATTTCCTGTTCCTGGCTGAGCGAGGATTCGTAGCCCGCCTTGAGCGAAGACCGGATCGTGTCGGCTTCGTTGGCCAGCTGCCGGTCGATCTCGACAATCTTCTTGCGGATCTGTACCATTGCCGGATAACCCGGCTTGAACGTCTCCAGCTTCTCCTGATACTCGCGCATCAACTCCTTGCGCTGACCGCGCAACCCGTCGATCACGCTGTTGGTCAGGAACTGCGGCAGATCGAGAACCCTGCCATCCTTGACTTGCGTGTAGAGCTGTTCGTTCTTGATGCGCTCGGAGACCAGCTGGCCGAGTGCGGCATTCGCCGCAGCCAGATTGTTCTCTGCGATCGACGACTTCTCGTTCACCTCCACGATCTGTTCCTGCTTGGCGAACTCGAGCATGGCACGCTCGGAATCTTCCAATCGGATCTTGAGCTGTTTGATCTGGTCTTCCAGGAACGTCTTCGCATAGGCATTGGCCTCGAAACGCTTGTCGAGGTTGGAGGCCACATAGGCGTCCGCAAAAGCGTTGGCGATCCGCTGCGCACGCCTGGGATCGGGATCACTGTAGGTGAGATCGATCAACCGCGAACCCGTCACCGGCATCACCAGCGTGTTCTCCTCCAGTCGCTTAACGGCCTGCACCGTCACATCATCGGCTCCAGGCTCCTTGCCTCTTCCCGCAACCAGCGAAATGAGCAAGCCCACAAGTGACGGCCGTGGCGTGGTGAAGCTTTCGTCTTCGGCGAGCCGCAATGCGGCGACGACGCGCTCCGCCATGGCCCGGCTCTTGAGCAGTTCATACTGCGTGCGAAGGAATTCAGTGCTGTTGCCGGTCTCGGTCGGTGCGGTACTGCCACCCTCGACCACCTTGGCAGCATCGCGCTCGACCTGCACCCGCACCATCGCGGAGTATTGCGGCGTTTGCATCAGGGTAATAAGCCCACCCAGCGCAATTGCAGCGCAGGTCATGCCGACGACCAGCCATTTGTGCTTCAGTGCAATGCCCAACATCCAGCGCAGCGAGCTGGCGAAATCCCCTTCGTGCTCGCTTACGCCATAGCCGCCGTAACCGACCGGTCCATAGCCCGCACGCGTGGCAAGCGCCCCTGCTTGCGCTTCGACGATCTCCCGGCCCGGCGGAGTAGGATCGGGCTGCGCAGGCTCATCCCCATCACGTGAACTCGTCAACGTCGACCACCCTCGAACTCGTGCACCTCAAGCACCGCTCAAAGCGCCAGGAAAACATTGGCGAGCGGAATCGCCTTGACGAAATGACCGAATGCTTCCTTCAACGCAGAGGAATTCACCACCACGACATCGCCCGATCGCAGTCGCGGATCATTGGCGGTCCCGCCACGGATATCAGACAGGTTAAAACGGGCTGCCGTGCGCTTGCCACCCGCGCTGCGGAACACGACAACCGTATCGTCGGCCGTCTGCTCCAGCCCGCTCGCCGTCGCAATCGATTGCAGCAGCGTCAACTCGCCTTGAATCGGGTAGAGCCCCGGCTTCTTGACCGCGCCCTCGATCGTGATCCTCTGGCTGTTGTATTCCTTGATGAATACCGTCACCTGCGGATTTTGCAGGTAATCCTTACCCAGCCGCCCGGTCAGATCCTGCTCCACCTGCCGCGCTGTCCGCCCCGCGGCCGGGACCTCGCCGACCAGCGGCAGGTTGACCGTCCCCGCATCCGAAACCTGAACCGATTTTGAAAGTTCAGCCACCTTGAAGACCGAAACCTCGAGCACGTCGAGCGGTCCGATCAGATATGCCGCACTGCCCGGTGTCGAGTTCGACGTGAGTTTTTCGGCAGCCGCACGCGCCGAAGCTGACGGCCCGTTCTGCTTCGCTGATGGAGCACCAGATGCTTGGTTCCCCGCTGCTTGCGCGCGCTGTCCCAAACTTGCCGTTTCCATCCCCTGCCCGCTGTGCGCCGTATCGCCGGAGAGAGCCTGCGCTTCCGGCTTCACGTCAGTGATGGAAGAAACTCCGCAACCGCTGAGCAAAACCGTTCCGAGACAAACGACCAGAATTACATGCTTGTTCGACATAGCTCGCCGACGCCCCTGAAAAAGTCCCCACACCACAAGCAGGCGGTAACGCCTCGGGAGAAACATTGGCCAAAACTCCGCGCGGACGTGTCTCCACCAGGTGTTCCGCTTCGACATCCCCCAGCCTGCGCGCCGCAGCAGCCTTGCCTCTGTCGAGATCGGGAGGGCGGCGCTGCAAATCGTGCGCATCCGTGGCGAGAACGTGCACGAGTCCCTCATCGAGCATGCGCTCGGCCCAGTATTTGGCACGACGTCCGAACCGACCACGCACCGAGCTGCAGGTCAGCTGCATCCATACGCCTCGCGCGGCCAACGCCTTGATCAGATCGTATTTCTGCTCGATCCAGGTCAGCCGCTCAGGATGTGTCAGTATCGGCGTGTAACCCGCGACCATGATGTCGAAGAACAACCCGTCCAGTCGCGCCGGCGCGACATGATGCGGCGGCTCGACCAGAACATAGCGGCTGTCTCCGACACTCAGCAGATGTCCGCGCGCCAGCTGTGCGACAAAATCGGGAACGACATGATTGTCCGCACCGGTTGTCAGTTCCAGATCGATGCCGGCATCGCGGATGCGAGTCTGCAAGTCCTCGACCGCGGAGCGAATTTGCGGCCCGGAATTATGGTAGAGACCGGGCAGGATGTGCGGCGTGCAAGCCACCGTACGCACGCCCTGATCTTGATAAGCCCTGGCCATGTCCAGAGCCGTTGCCACATCGACCGCGCCATCGTCGATGCCCGGCAGAATATGACTATGAATGTCGAACATTACCCCACTCGCACCGCCAATATACAAACTCATCCGATGTCAAAACGGCCGCAATATGATTATTTTCAGAAGAGCGGATAGTATGCTTACAAACGGTCTGCTTCTTACGCAACGATATCAGAGGACCTCCAAACTGGCACACAGGTCCAAACCTTTGATTTAGATCAGTTGCAAGCTCGCCACATGAAGCATCGCTGTTCCACAGAGCACAAAACATCCTTTGACAGACTTTGTGCTCAAATGCTAGCGATTCGTTGCAAGATAGTTCGAATGCTGTTCTGCGGTTTACGCCACACGATCATTCGGGCTACGGGTACACGTGATTTGAAGATCTGCGTATTTTGCGAGGGAGTGGGGTTATGTTGCGTAAATTCGCAATTTGCACCGTGGCTTTAGCAGCCGG
>JTFN01004144.1_pt1 | contig 20146 bp, 20 predicted proteins | sample 235401 | NCBI WGS metagenome assembly JTFN01 (sample SAMN03067589, study PRJNA260952) | activated sludge metagenome | biome: Sludge; feature: Wastewater; isolation source: CETP activated sludge from augmented bioreactor treating industrial... | place: India:Gujarat | collected 2013-04 | reverse complement strand
AGATCCTACCGTCAGGATGCACTTTATTATTAACAAAGTGGGTTAAGTGATATATAAACTCTTTTTCTGTTAAAATCTTGACTTTTTCACCTTGTACTAAGGTATGTTTATTAATATGTTCTTGAGCATTAACATATTCAATATAAGCACTTGGATAAATGATGCTTTGTTTCATTATATAATATTATGACAAAAGATTATAACAAAAAATAATAAAAGAACTAAGCACAGTAAATAAGAGAATAGCATTAAAAGGCGTTAAACCTTCTTCTGTATTTTCTTCTTCACTTTCTGTTTTTTTAGATATTTGCTCTACTACAACAGAATTAAATCCATTTTGCCAAGAACCTTCGGCTTTTTGCATTAGTCTTTTGATTTCTTTTTTAACATCTGGCGAATAATCAACTTTTTCTTTTTCAAATTCAGATGCAAGTAAAGAACCATTATCAGCAGAAGAATATTCTAGGCTCACTCTCTTTACAATTAATTTGGTTTTATCTTCATCTAATAAATCATCCCATAATTTATTAATTTTTGCTGCTACCATGCTAAGACTTTGCACTAAAACATCAAGTGCAGTTTGCTTTTTATTTTCATAAGGATTGATAATATCAGTATTCCTAGTTTCAATAGGAAGTTTGGTATAAATTTCTAAGGTACGCAATAAATCTTTATTAATAATTTGCTCAAAATTTCGTTTAAGTTCAAAATCTACTTCTGGATTATTAATTCTTTCAGATATATTGTTTAACTTAATTAAAGAAGGAGAAAAAAAATCTAAAACATTTTTGTTTAAGTCTTTTTCATTTTTAAATGTTAAAAGTATTTGACTGATTTGTGGGTTCATAACACACCTTACGATATAAATAAGGTTTATTATAAAATAAGAGTAAATAAAGGTCAATACAATTAGTGAATATTGCCCTTTATTGTCGTAATATCAGTATCTATTGTGCGCGATTTGGCTATCTCTAAATTCTTATGTTTTTCTCTAAAAACTTCAAATGAATGTGTCCAACTACGTGCTTGTATTGAATAAAATACAACCTTCTCTTTTAAAAGTTGATTTTTTAAATTTAAATGCTCATTTAAATCATAAGTTTCCATAGAGAAAAGTTCTTCTAAGAATGGGTCATACCAAACTTGAAATTCTTTTAATTCCTCTTCTTTCTTATACATGAATATATTCATTGAAGTCTCGTATATTATATGTTTTGTTTATAGTATCAAAAATAATTAGAAAAATCAATAATTTGTGGTTTTATTTTAATTTAATGTTTGACTTTGATTTCTTTATTTAATATAGTTTGATTCTTTAAAATTAAAGTTATAAGAGGAAATTATGGATATAGCAAATTTAAAGTTAGAAATTAAAAAAAAGTTAGATTATAAGTTTACTCAAAAATTAAATGAAATTAAAGAATTGTCAGGATTTGATTTAAATATATTAACTTTTATCCAGATTTTGTGCTCTATCCAGTTAGCTATTTCTTGTTTATATATGATTATGTCTTCATTGAATATATCCGCAGTAGTGAATACAATAATATTTTCTTTGGCTTTTATTTATATAGTTTTAAAGGCTAGAAATCTAAATCATGACTATAAAGCTGCTCTTAAAAACACACATAATTTAAAAACAGTTAAAAATCTTTACGAAACAAGTGGTAATAAAAAAAATAAATTGGTAGCAATTGCTTTTTTCTTACTTATAGGTTCTATAGCGATTAACTTTATAAGTTATTATTTTTTAGAGATAAATTCAAAATCAATAGAATTATTAGTAGTAATTCCAGAATTGATATTACTAATAGGATGCACTATGATACTCAATTCAGTTATGTGTCCTGATTCAAGATTAGCATATTCATATAATAAGAATCTTTTATTTTATGAATTATTTAATTTACATGAAAAAGAGTTAGATAATTCTATAAATGAGGTAATGATTGAAAATAATGTTAAGGCTAAGAATATTAAGGAGAGTGTTGCAAGAGAATATAAAAATTATATAAAAGTTTTAAAAGAAAGAAATGAAACAAGTAATGAAATGATTGTTCATAAACAACTGAAAGACTTAATAAAAGAAGATTTACGAATACTTTAATCTTCATACTTTTTAAGTGGTTAAATAAAATAGCCCCAAATTTTGTTGGGGCTATTTTTATATTTTATTAAATTTAAATCATTTACTACAACAGAATGAGTTTATGATATAAATATAGCATCTTAATTGATTATTTCTTTAAATAATGGTAAGTTATCCTTTTTGAGTATTCAAATAATGGAATTATTTTTCATAACCAATTGAAAGACTTAATAAAAAAATTAACAAATATAGGATTAATATGATTTATTACACTTATGAAGCACAAAGAAGGTTGTTAAAACCTTATGCATACTATTTAAAAAATATGATCAATATGACAGAGGGGGTGGAAAATATATTAAATCAATATAATCCATTAAAAAACATACTAAATGAAGATACTCCCAAAAATACAATGTTAAATTTTTTGCAGGCTAAAAATAAATTTATATATCAATTTGTAAAAGATTATCCTAAGCCTGATTTTAACTTTATAGAATTAACAAAGGAAGAATTACGTTATCAAATTACAGAAGATGTAGTTATTGATAAAACATTTTGTGAATTAAGAAAGTTTATAAAAACTCCTGGTTTAGAAAAGAAGGTTCCATTATTAATAGTCGCTCCATTATCAGGTCATTATGCGACATTATTAAAAGATACTGTCAAATCATCTTTATATGAATTTGATGTGTTTATTACTGATTGGAAAAATTGTAGAGACATACCAATTGAAGAGGGGGATTTTGGATTCGATGATTATGTTCTTTATGTTGAAGAGTTTATTTCTTATGTTAAAAAAGAATATGGCGAAGTAAATATATTAGCAGTTTGTCAGCCAACTGTGCCAGTATTAGCTGCAATAGCAAAAATGGCTGAACAAAAGAGTCAATATCAAGCCGATAAAGTTGTTTTAATGGGTGGGCCAATAGATACAAGGAAGTCACCAACAGAAGTGAATAAATATGCAGAAAACCATGATATAAATTGGTTTAAAAGCAATGTTATACATCCTGTCCCTTTATTTTATAAAGGTGTTAATAGAGAAGTCTATCCAGGATTTTTACAATATTCTGGTTTTGTTGCTATGAATTTTCAAAAACACAATCAAGCTAATTTAGATTTTTTTAATAATCTGTTAAAAGGAGCGGATTTAGATGCTAAAAAGCATGAAGCATTTTATGAAGAATATAATGCTGTAATGGATCTTCCTGCTAAATATTATTTAGAAACTATTGAAAATGTTTTTATTGATCAAAAGTTAGCAAAAGGAACATTAATTGTTAATGGTGTTCCAATAGATTTATCTAAAATTAAAAATACTAAAATCTTTACAATAGAAGGTGAGTTAGATGATATCTCTGGCCCAGGTCAAACTCATGCAGCAATAGAATTATGTTCTGGTTTAAGTAAAGAAGATAAAAAATCAATAACTTTTGATGGTGTGGGACATTATGGAATTTTCTCTGGAAGTAAGTGGAGAAAAATAGTCTATCCAAAAATAAAAAACTTTATTATAAATAATTAGTCTATAGATAGCCACTTATCACAAATAAAAAATTATATATAGTTGATTTTTGTTACATTTGTATTAATATATATTAATACAAATGTATTCAGAGAATAAAATGAAAATAATTAATAAAACAAATGGTTACACATTATTAGAATTAATGATAACAATCACTGTTGTAGGAATTATTGCAGCATTAGCCATCCCTGCTTATCAAGATTATGTAACACGATCTCAGGTAGCAGAGGGTATTGCTCTATTTGATGGTAAAAGAATTCAAGCAGAGGACATGTTAGCTTTAAAGGGGGCTAATCCTTTTCAAGAAGAATTAGATGTTGAAGAAGTTGAAGTGGTGTTAAATTCTGAATATGTTCAAATGACTGCTGAAGGTTTTCAAGATAATACTTATATGGTAGCATTTTTATATGGTAATAAGAGTAATAAGCCAATTAAAAATAAAACTTTACTCTTTTATCACACTCAAAATGAAACAGGTAATATTATTTGGGAATGTCAAACTAATATAGAGGCAAAATATTTACCTGATGGTTATAATTGTCAATATGAACATAATGAATATGATCCTGATTATCCAGGTGATAATGACATTAATTCTCAAAATTGCTCTCCTACTGTATTACCCCCAAGTGATGCAATGCCACCAATTCTTGGATACGAAATAACATACATCCCAAGTGATAATGGCTATGTTTATAGTAAAAATTTAAATGATGGTAAATTTATTTATTATTATGATAATGGATATTATATAGATAATAATGGTATAAAAGTAAATTATGATACAAATAAAAACACCATTTCAAATATAAGCTCAAATGATCAGTTTTATATAAATAGTGATGGTAGTTTTAACATGTATCATCCAAACTATTTCGATATAGGAAAAGATATAAATGCATATAAAAAAGCATTAGAATATCAAGAGACTTATAAAGATAAGATAGTTCCAAGTTGGTTACAAAGTGATTATGACAAAGCAATGGCTGGCCTTGCAGATGGAAGTTTGAAAAATAAAGCGAATAACTTTTTCACTCAATTTGAAAAAGATTATATGAAAAATGGTAATATTTCTCCAAATACTCCAAAAGTCTTAGAAGAGATTTACAAAGGAATAGATAGAGATAATATGAATTTTAGAGAACCAAGCACATTGTTAAGTTTATCAAGTCATCCAGAGTTAATGGATAATTTATCATTACTAAATGATAGTCCTAATTTTGGTGCTTTTAGATGTGGTGGTGCTTGGTAATCTTAGCGTTGACTCGAATAATTATATAGATATACTCATTATATAAAGTCATAAGATGACAATTAATCATAATAAAAATAAGGTTTTTAAATGAATTTATCTAATTATAAAAAAGGGTTCACACTAGTTGAATTAATGATAAGTATTACTGTTTTAGGAATTATTGCTGCATTATCTATCCCTGTTTATCAAGAATATGTAACTCGTTCACAAGTTGCTGAAAGTGTTGCATTATTTGATGGTAAGAGAGTTGGTGCAGAAGATTTCTTACATTTAAATGGTTTTGAAAATAGTAAAACATTTAGTAATATAGGCCCACTACGATCTGAGTATATTGAAATGGGAATGGAGGCATATGATTCTAATTATTACAATATTGCTTTTTTATATGGCGCTAATAGTAATAAAAACTTACAAGGAAAATCTATTTTATTTTTCAATGAAACAAGTGAAAAAGACAACATTTTGTGGGAATGTGAAACAAATATAGCACAAAAATATTTACCTAATAATTTAAAGTGTACAGTATTAAATATTCCAGGAGAACCAGAAAACCCAGGTGGTGGAACAGATGATGATCATGTTAAATCTTCATGTGATGCTAATACATTACCTGATATTAAAGACATGCCTGATATGGATGGTTATGGCAAAATGTATGACGCAAAATATAACCAATATCTTTATTATAAGGATATTGGTGAGGGTAAGATAGTATATGGTGAATATAATAACTCATACATGGATAAAAATGGAAACAGTGTATTCTATAATCCAAAAAATGGAATAATAACTTCATTTACTGATAGTCATGGAAATTACATACGTTATGATGGTGGTGTAAGTGTAAGTAATGTTGGTTTTGGTCCAGAATATAGAGCAGTTGAAGAATATCGTAGGGCAGTAGCAGAAGTTGCACGTTTAGATGGTAAGGCAATGACTGATAGAGAAAAGCAAATATTACAATATTATAAAGATGGTTTAAATGATGGCAGTTTTAAAGCAGAAGCAGATAAGTTCTTTTCTAAATATGAAGATACATATATAAAAGATGGTGTTCTTGATCCTGATACACCACAATTATTAAAAGAGTTTTATGATAATACAGATAAAGATAATTTTGCTTATAATGGTTCTGGATTACTTGATATTAATAACTATCCAGAAATTCAAGAAAATGATTATGAGTTTGATTTTAGCCAAAACTTTTTCCCTGTATATTCATGTGAAAAAGAAGGTGGTATAATTTAAATTTATAACTAATAAATTAAGGACTAATAAATTTAGTCCTTTTTCTTTTTTGGTATATCAGATAAAGGTGTTTAACTCTTGATATTTAAATAAAAAAAGTTATTATATCTTAAATGTATCCAAATAATAACAGGAAAATAAAATGAAAATAAATAGAATTAAGAAAGGGGGGTTTACGCTAGTAGAAGTAATGATTACAGTTACAGTTTTAGGAGTTATTGCAGCATTAGCCATCCCTGCTTATCAAGATTATGTAACACGTTCACAAGTAGCGGAAAGTATTGCTTTATTTGATGGTAAGAGAGTTGGTGCAGAAGATTTCTTACATTTAAATGGTTTTGAAAATAGTAAAACATTTAGTAATATAGGTCCACTACGATCTGAGTATATTGAAATGGGAATGGAGGCATATGATTCTAATTATTACGATATTGCTTTTTTATATGGTGCTAATAGTAATAAAAACTTACAAGGAAGATCTATTTTATTTTATAACGAAATAAGTGAAAAAGACAACATTTTGTGGGAATGTGAAACTAATATTGAACAAAAATACTTACCTAATAATTTAAAATGTTTTCATTTAAATATTCCTCCCGAAACAGGGCCTAATCCAGGTGGTGGAAATCCAGATAATAAATATTGTTCTCCTGTAAATCCACCATCACATGAAGATATGCCTCCTGTTTCTGGTTATGAAATAACATATATTCCTTCAAATAATGGATATGCTTATAGTAAAGTATTAGATGAGGGTAAATTTATTTATTACTATGATTATGCTAATTATGTTGATAAAAATGGTTTAACTATAGATTATGATAAAGACACACACAAAATAACAGAGGTGAGTCTTGATGGTCAATTTTATTTAGAAGAAGATGGAAGTTTTACGTTATATTATCCTGACTATTATAAGATAAGTAATGATATTAAAGATTATAAAAGAGCTTTAGTTTATCAAAAAACATATGAAAATAAACCAGTTCCAAGTTGGATTCAAAATGCTTATGATAGAGCAATAGCTGGCCTTGCAGATGGAAGTTTGAAAGAAAATGCAAATAAATTTTTCACTCAATTTGAAAAAGATTATGTAAAAAATGGAGAAATATCTCCAACTGCACCTAAAATATTAGAGGATATTTATAAAAATGTAGATAGAGATAGTATGGAATTTAATCAACCAAGTATGTTATTAAATCCTAATAGCTACCCTGAACTTATAAACAATATAAATTTATTAGATGATAGTCTTAATTTTGGTATATACAGATGTGGTGATTTAGGGTAAAAATTGCTCATCTTAGATAAGTGGACTTGAATTATTGATATTTTAATTAAAATAGATATATTAATATAAAAAATTTTGATAAAAGTTTAAAAATGAATTTTAGTAAAGTTAAGAAAAAAGGTTTTACAATTATAGAGTTAATGATTACTGTTGTGGTTGTTGGTATATTGGCTACCTTAGCTATTCCTGCTTATCAAGATTATAACATTAAGGCACAAGTAGCAGAAGGGTTGTCATTGGCTACTGGACAAAAAACAGCAGTAGCAGAATATAAATCTAACTTTGGTGATTTTCCTAATTCAACAGATTTAGGTTTTAATGGTGCAATGGGAAATTACATTAATAATGTAGAAATTAATAATGGAGTAATTTTATCATTTTTTGGTAATGATGCTAATAATTTATTATTTGCTCCTGAAAATACAGTAGATGGTATGCCTCCATTTATTGGCTTGTTTCCAGAAAAAATAAATTCAGATGGGAGTGTAGATGATACTCCTGGTGAAAAGGGTGTTATTCCTTGGACATGCATTTCATCTTTACAGGCAAAATACCTTCCTAATGGATGTATTAATGTTGCATTAATAGCAGGAGGTGGCAATCCGGGTAATCCTGGTGATATTGATAGTGATAATCCTTATGATTATCCAATAACTTATCCTAATGAAGAAAATTTGTATGATTGTGAATGGGGAAAGTGTGCCAATACTCCAGAAGATTTAGGATGTTTTCAAATGTCAAATGGCAATTGGGCTTGGTGGGATGAAGTTCCTATGTATGGTGGAGGAACTATAAAACAAAAAGGTTCTTGTGACTTTGATGGTGATGCAGGTTACTGGTTTAAACCTTGGCAATAATTAATAATAAGACCTTTTTATAAGGTCTTTATTTATTTAATAAGTTATTGTTTTTTTATCGGATTTTAGATACAATATCAATATTAATTTTAAAAGGTGAAAGATATGTTAAAGAATATTTTTTCAAATTTAACTAATACTCAAAAATCAATAAATAGAGAAGAGTATTTTACGGCTACTATTGTAACACTTTTAGGAACATCATTAGCCGCAGCAATTACAATATTTCAATTGTCATTTTTATTTGTACTAATGTTTTATGTGATATTTTTACTATTAAATATTCAGAGAATAAATGACACTAAACTGGATACGGTAACTTCTCTCATCATTTTAGGTTTATCTATACCACTTCCTTTTTTAATGTTTATTATTTTAATGTTTATAAAATCTAATCCGAAGGAATAAATATGAAGATTGTTGAGATTAGAGTTTTTCCAGATGATCAAGCAACTGGATTATGGGATCAAAATACTCATTTAATACCATTGAGTTCTCTTAATTTAACAGAAGAACTCATAGAAGACTTAATTAATATGCAATTGATTTATAATAAACAAGATTTTTATACAATGAGCGATGAAGATATAGAAGAATACAGTCTATATTTTTCAGATTTCTCTAAAAGAATAGCATATAAATTAAAAACTCTGTTTCCAGATGTTAAAATATCTTATTATGACAATAGTGGTCAATTAGTATCTTGTTAATATCTTTTATCAAATCAAATAAGTTAGGAATTTAAAATGACTAAAAAAATAGTTTATATTCATGGATTTGCTACGGCTGGTGAAGGTCTGAAAGTAGATTTAATTCGTAAGCAAGTTGATTGTGAGGTAATCTCTCCAACATTAGAATTTAATCCTGAAAAAACAATTGTTGAATTAGAAAAGATAATAGATAAAGATACAGTATTAGTTGGAACAAGCTTAGGTGGATTCTATGCTTGGTATATGGCCTACAAGCACAATTTAAAGGCTATCTTAATAAATCCTAGTCCTACACCTAACCACTCAATGAATGAGCGACTTAACGGTGCTAAAATGGTTATGTTTAATAACCTAATAACTAATGAGCCTTTTCCTATCACAAAAGAACATAGTGACTATTTGGCTAAAATGACTCAAGAAACATTAACAAGACAAATTAAGTTTCCTAATGATAAAGATAGATATATAACAATGTTTTTAGCAAAAGATGATACAGTATTAAATCACTTTATGTCTATTGAATTAATTGATGTAAATGATATCTTTATTACTGAAAATGGTGAGCATAGTTATTTTAAAAATTGGGACTATGTAATTACAGGTATTAAAAAAATGTTGTAATAAATTAAGGTTGATCTGTTTATAAATTGAATCAATAACACTTGCGTAAAATAATTGTCATAAAAGTTTAATAAAAATTTAATATTACTATAAAAAAACACCCTAAAAAAAATTTGGGGTGTTTTTTTCGTTAATATTCGTATTATTTTTTTTCTTATGTAAAAGTCTATATTGTCACAAACTTGTAATAATTAAATTTTTTGTATTTTTTCTGATAATCGGTTTTTTGTAACTTTTATAAACATATTATTAGTATATGTTTATAATATGATTATGGAGAATTATATATGAAAAATGATTTGAAAAAAGGATTCACATTAGTTGAATTAATGATTACAATAACTGTTGTTGGTATATTGGGGGTATTGGCTGTACCTGCATATCAAGACTATGCTATTAAGGCTCAAGTGGCAGAAGGATTTTCATTATTATCAGAAGCAAAAGTGGGATATGAAGAACACTATTCATTGACAGGGACTGCTCCTAATGAAACTCAAGCAAATTCATTTTTATCTAATCCTAAAACAAATTATATAGAGGGTATGTTTTTTAATGAGGCAAGTGGTGTTAATTCATTGGTTGCATTATTTGGAGAAGATGCTCACAAAGAAATTTCTGGAAAATCATTACATTTTATTCCAGAAATAAAGGAAACTAATATTGTTTGGACATGTGGTGGAGATATAGATAGAAAGTTTTTACCTAGTAGCTGTATTGAAGTAACAGCAGTAAGTCCAGAGCCACCAATTACTGAGCCAATAGAACCACCAGTTACCGATCCAGTAGATCCACCAATTGTTGAACCAGAGCCACCAACAGAACCACCAGTAGCTGATCCTTTTGAGAATTTTCAATACCAAATTGAAAACAGCACTTTTGTTGATCAGTATGGGCAAGTAATTGTTGAAGATTTCCAATTTTTACATCTTCCTGATGGAACTATAACGGCAAGAGGGCCAGGATTGCCTCATAATGCTGTGGGAGAATTTGATTCTAATGGTAATTTAGTATTTAAGACAGATGGAAGTGTAACATTGTTCAATGGAATAGTTGTAGACTCATATGTGTTAAAGCCATTTTATGATAATGGAAAAAATACTCCAGAAATTGAAATGTGGGGGAAAGATAGTTATTCTGGAAGTGACGAAATAATTAAATTTGAAGGTGGTATTGGTGGATATTCTACTGGACCAAATTATCCAGACTTGAGTTAAAGGAAAAATGAAAGCCTACTTAATTGTAGGCTTTTTTATTTAGAATTTTTTTTTGATTTTTTGATTTAGTGATGCATTAGTTTTTTGAAGTTTTGAAATTTCTTCGGAACTTGGAGTTTTTTCTGATGGTTTACTATCATTTTTATATTTTATAATACTATTATTGATTTTTATAAGTTCTTTTTTTATTTTTTCTAGTTTTTGTGCTTCATTATTAAATAATTCTAATTTAATTTTTAACAATATTAAATTGGAAAGAATTTTATAATCTTTTTTTCCATCCATTCTATTTATTTTTTCTCCTTTAGATTCTAAAAGGTTTAAAATAGGTTCTGTTTCTCTATGATAAATCTCAATACGCTTCATTAATGCTTCTTTTGTATCATCATTTCTATGTGTTAATGGTTCGCCAGTAATATCATCCAATCCATCAACTTTTGGTGGTATTGTTTTTAAGTTATAAGATCTTCCAGATGCCAAATGAATTCTTCTATTTAAAACTCTTTCTTCTAAAAGTTCATTAGGAACATCAAGATAAAAAATTTGATTAAAATGAATTCCGAGTTTTGTACATTTTTTTGCTTGTTCTAAGTTTCTTGGAAAGCCATCAAAAATAATAGATTTTCCTTCATTTTCTTTAATGAATTTATTAACTAATTTAAAAATAACTTCATCACTTGCAAAATTACCACCTTTAAGCAATGCTTCCAATTCTTGTCCTAGTTCTGAACCTGTTGCAATTTCTTGTCGTAATAAATCACCTGTTGAAAGATGAACAAAGTCACCCTGCTCTAAAAGTGTTTTGGTAATTGTTCCTTTACCTGACCCTGGTTTTCCTATAAGTAAAATATTCATAAAATTTCCTTGTTTATAGAATAATTATATACTTTATTGAATAAAAACCAAGCTATTAATTTGTATATTAATAATAATCTTTTATAATATTAATAGTGAAATAAATTAAGGAAAATATTATGAACCATACTAATACAATAAATATAGATAATGTAGAACAAGAATTAGAAGCAATAAGAGAAAGTGTGTATATGAAATATAAAACACATTTAAAGGGTATTAGAGATATAGAGTTATTAAATGATGATACTTTAATGGAAAACTATAGAAGTAGCTCTTCAATACAAGATGTTTTTCTTGTAAAAGATTTGCCTAATAAAAATGGTGCTGTTAAGTTAATTCAAAAAAATCATCATTCTTTTTTAAGTTTAGGTTTAGACACAGTAAAAAAAGTTACAAACAAATTAGTTAATCATGTAACGGTGGCAGCAACAATAGGACCAGTAATGGGATTTTTAGCTGCTGGTCATACTAAGTTTGCTGTATTAAGTATTGTCCCAATAGCAAGTATAATGGCAATTAATTTAATTGCTACAAAAATTAACGAAAAAATTATTAGCAATAATATTGAAAAAATGGCTAATAAAATGGCAACTGATGAAGTTGTTAAAGTAAAAGAAAGAATAAAAGATTCAGTGTTAAATAGTTTGTCAGTTGATGATATTCAAAATGGAAAAAAATTAGGATTATAATGAATGTTGAGCAAGAATTTAAGGAAAAGATAATAAGTAAAGATCTTTTCAATAAATATTTTAAAGAATTAAATAAAAATAATTTAAGCATAGTGTTAGATAAGCATTATGCTTATGCTCTTGCTGGATATTTTAGTAAGAATATAAGTGATTTCTCAACTGAAGAAATAGAAAAAGTTTTCAAATCTGAGAAAATAGTAAGTTCTTTAAATGCAAATATATTTGTATTATTAATTGAAAATGCTCTTAACAGAGGAAAGCCTTTACCATTAATTAACAATAAATTAATTAAATCATCTAAAAGTTTAGATGGAGTAGAAAAAATTTATGCTCAATATATGGAACTTTGTCTAAGAACTGGCTTAAAATCAGATAAAGAACAAGTAGTTTTATTGTTTGCTGCCCAGGGAAAAAATATAGCAAAATGTGTAATTGAAAATTCTAATGATTACTCATCTGATTTAAAAAAAATCATGCTGGCATTATATCCATATAGATTTAAAGATATTAAATCTACTAATATAAATGTTTTTGATAACATCATTGATGAATATGGTGATATTACGAACTTCTCAGAGTTAAAAAAATTCATTAACTTAATGAGTACAAGTTTAAAAAATAAATTCATTAAAAAACATGTGGAAAAAATATTAAAAAATGATGAAGATATAAAAGATAATATAAGTGAAACTTTTTTTATTCATTATGTTTTTGAACTTTCTTTACAAGATAAAGAAAAATGTATTAACTTTATAAGTGAAAGAAAGAATAAATATAATGGCTTTGATATTAATTGTATTCAAGACTATATTATTAATGAAAAATTACATATTGATAAGTTGAAATTAGAAAGTATTTTTAATGAGTTTAAAGATATAATTTTAGAGCCATGTATTCAAAAAATTGGTATAGCAGAAGAAAAAGAAGATTTTATATTAAGTTCTTTAAGAAATAACAAATATAAATTATGTAATTTTTTAAATCCTATAATAAATAATTTAGAAGAAAGTGATAAAAAAAGATTAGTTGAATTAAATATAAATTATTTTTTAACAGATTTAAATGGAAATATAACAAAACTTTTAAGAGTGATAAATGAAAAAGATTTATATTTAAATTACAAAGAGAAAATTAATCATTTTTTAGATGCCGAAATGAAAAGATTAGAAGATGCTGTTCAATATAGTATGGATTCTAGAAAAGAAATATTAGAAGAAAAAAGAGATTTGTTAGACGTTATTTTTAATAAAGTTGAGTTAGAGTTATCGTTGTCATCAAATGTAAAACATAAAACAAAAATAGGAAAAGTATAATGGGAAATAGTATAAAAGATTATTTATTAAATCTTTGGGATTATAATAATGAGCTAGAAGAACCATTAAATATTCAATATGTTGTTCCAGTGATAGGATCTCATCCTACTTTTAAACACTTTTACTTTACAGCAAATAATAATAAGGCTGATAATTACAAAGATAGAAAAGAGGATTATATCAAATTTATTAATGATAGGTATAAAGAAAATATCTTTATATTACCTTATATAGAAAATAAAGATATGGGTACTATCTTTTTTAAAAAGTTTTTATTAAATTATCCAGAATATAGATTGGATGTGTTGTCATCTCCTGGAATGTATGGTTCAATAGGAAGTAATATACCTAAATTAGATATTTTAAATAAAGAAGACATTGTTGAATTATTAATGAGTATTAAATCTTGGAGTAATATAAATTCATCTAATATTTCTGAGATTAATGCTTTGTGTAAAAATAAAAAGATTAATAGAAATGAAGAATTAGAGATTATTAAAAATTACTTAGAAAAAGAAGAAAATCTATTAACTAACAGTGTGCAAACTTTAGAAAAAATTGAAAATTGTTTAGAAAAAATATATACAGATGAAGAAATAGAGTATTTAACACAAAATATTAATGTAATTCAAAAAAGAAAAGAAGCTGTCAATAAGGAAGATTTTTTAAAGTCAATTTCTGACACAGAAATAACTTCTATATTAAAAATTAATAATATAGATTTAATGATGTTAAAAAATTTATTTAATATACCAGCATGGAATGAGAGAAAGTATGAAGATTTTATATCTGTATATACTGAATCATTAGCAACATATGATATAAGGCTATATGATTTTCAAAATGATTCTAAAACAAATTTACTGTCAATTGTGCTAGAGTTTGAAAGTGACAAAGTTGAATATAATGAGAAAAAATTTAAAGATGATTTATTTTTCTTATTAAATTATTATAAAAAAAATTATAAGACTAAGTATGATATGGAAATTATTTCTACATTAGTTTTAGAGAATAGTTTAAAAAATACATTGTCATCAAAAAATACATCTAAAAGTCCAGTTAAGAAAATTTAATCATAGTAGAATAAAAAAGCCTCTTTTAAAGAGGCTTTTCCCTTCCCTTAAATGATATTTAACTATTAAAGTGTATACTTGCTATGTAAGGCAATTTGCTGATCAAAAAAGCCTTCTGGTTGAACTACTGTAACACTTCCATTGCTTTGCTCTAAAATAGGTGTAATAAAGCCAATAATTTTAGGTAAATTAAGTTTACTGATTCGTTCAATGATTTCTTTGTGAATGGCAATATCAACTTTAGTGCCATATGTAGAAACCAATGATTTTGCTGCTTCAAAATCACCCGTAGACTTAATACGTTGAATTTCTGATAATAGTTTACCAAACAATTCTTTTGCATGATAAATATCATTTACTTCAACATAGTGAGCACCATCTTTTTCAATTACACGAACTTTATCTTTATCAGCATGTTCTAACACCCATAAAGAAATCAATTGGCGATTACGGAAGTGTGCCTGTGTTAAGTCATTACCTAATGAAACACGATTTAATTGACCAATAAAACCATTAGTAATATAAGAGACATATTGAGCAAGTGCAGCTTCTTCTACATTTACATTGTCATCATAAATACCAAATGTTAATAGATTACTATCTGACATAAAGTAAAGAGCTACTAAGTCAGCACGTGCTTCTTCAATAACAGAGTAATAAACACCTAATGATTCAGTGTTAACACCATCAACTACTTTACCAGATCCATGTCCAGCAATTTCATGTAAATCAGTATGTAGGCTATTGGTTAACTCTTTATATTGAGTTAAAACACTATGGTATTTTTCTAAAAACAAAGCATTTTGTAAAGGTAGGTTTACTGCTGAACGAGAACTTGCAGAGTTTTCTAAATTAACAGATTTAGAACCATGTTTCTTTCTAATCCAATCGCTATTAGGTAAGTTAATGCCAAGTGGTAAACTTGGAGAAGTATCACCAGCCATAGAGATTACTTTAATAGAGCTTGCAGATAAACCTGCTGCCTTATCTTTTTTGAATTCTTTATCAATTGGTAAGTTATCTTCAAACCACTGAATATTTTCAATGATTTTATTTACTTTTGCAGTTGAAATAGGATTTTTAAAAGCAACAATACTTTCAAATGTGCAACCAATACCTAATGGATCTTCATAAGATTCAATAAGGCCATTAATGAAGTAAATAGAACTATCTTGATCTTTTGCCCAAGCGACACTATGAATATCAAAGTCAAAAGGATCACCCGTTTCATAAAACTTAATTAAAGTTTCAATTGATTCATGTTGTTGTTCATTTTCAGTGTATTTTAAAGCCTGTGTAAGTTCGCTGATAATCTTTTGAATATATTTACCATATAAACCTTGTGCATAGACAATTTCGCTCTGAATTGCCCCTGAATCATCCTTAACTAATCGTTCATTAAAGCCAAATGGTGGAACTTCATCATTTTCAACTTTTGGATAAGCAGTTTTGCGATATTCTTCTACTTCATGAGTAGTAAGGTTTTTGTAAAAATTACCACCAGAAACAGAAACAACATCTACACCATCAGTTTGTACAGTGCGGAATTGTGGAATATGGCTAGAGAACCAAATAGATACAATTTGATTTACAATCTTTTGATTAAGATCATCGTGAGATTCTAATGCTGCTTTTGAAAGTGGTAAATCAAGTTTCTCACCACTCATACTGTGGTAGATGCCATTGTGAGCAAAAATAATGAATAAAGTATCATAAATGCTTGAATAAATTGGGTGATTTTTATCAATCTCTTTATAGAGTTGAATTAAAGATTTAATTAAAGGGTTATTATGAATAGAACCTTGGTCAACAGAGATGTATCTTCCCCATAAGCCTGCTTCTGATAAGTGATAAGCCAATTGTTTTTGTGTATCAGTTAAATCATTAAATCCTTCAATATCAAGTTGAAGGATTGCAATGTCGTTAAAGCGTTCTAAGTAATTTTTCATATATATGTTGCTCCAGTTAAATCGTAGAGTGATTATACTGTGCATAGAGGATATGGTCAATAAATATTTTTATTATTTAAATTTTTTACCAAGTTTTCATTTTCATTTTTATTTAGTATAATTAAATTTTATAAGGAAGAGTTATGGAGAAGGAAAAAGAAATTAAAAAACTTATTAGTACATTAAGTAAACATGTGTTAGCTCATAATTTTGAAGATGCTAAAAAACTTATTGATTATGAGGTTCCTTTTTCTAGAGAAATAATGTCTCGTATATTAGATAGAGATGATATCATATCTTTTAATTTTCTTATTAAAAATAATATTTCAATTTCTACAAGTAATATTTATGATATTTTTACTATGAATAGATCTAATGCTGATAAATTTAAAGCTATGATTATAGCTCAAAAGTTTAAAAGTGATGAGTTTTCTAAAATGTTTTTAAATAAAGAAGAATATATTGATAATCTAAAAATTTCAATGAATTATTATATGAACAATATAGATCAAGTTATTGCTCTGAAAGAAAAAGAAGAAAAATTTAGCACTTTGTTTTTTGATTTAGTAAATCCTTTGCAAAAAATATTATCTGTAAAAGAATTTATTACCAATTTTGAAGTTAATATATTAGGTTTTTATGAATTAAAAGAATTTCTTCCTAAATTATCTATTGAAGAAGATTTACTCTTATTAGAGTGGAAGAATTTACTCCAAGAGGCTAAAAATATTTATACTGAACATCTTTTATCTAGATTTGAATTTGCTAAAACTCTTGAACCAATTATAGAAGAAAGAGATGTTTTAAATAATAAAATTTTAGGTGTGATTAAGGAGATTCAATTACTTATACCAGAAACAAGTAATCCTTCAATTAAAAAAAAGTATATTTTAAAAATCAATTAAAAAATTTAATTATTTTTGATATAATGAAAAAAATATATAAACAACAAGGAATTTAAAATGTGCTTAATTATTCATAACAATACGAGACAAAGGCTAACTAATTTGATTAGTAAAGATAGTTTAATGAATTTTATGTCTTTAAATCCAGATGGATTTGGAATTACAGGCTATTCTGATAAAGTTTTAACAAAAAAAGGATTTGGAAAAGAAACATTTTTAAGTTGTTTAGATGAAATTGAAAGTAATAAGATGGATTATTTTATTCATTTTAGAAAGGCAACAGTAGGTAAGGTTTCATTAGATAATATTCATCCTTTTGATATATTTGGTGATAATGCTTTTTATCTAATGCATAATGGAACTATTCCAGGATATGATAAAGACAAAACATTGGAGAAAAGTGATACCAAAATTTTAAGTGAAGAAATTGGTCAAACTTTAAATACTATAATAAAGAGTGATATTGATGATTACATTAAATCACAAGATTTTATAGAAAGTGTTAATAAAAAATTAGGTGATGGTAGGGCGGTTTTAATTAGCAAAAGAAAGCCTGTTTTTTTTAATCATCATTTGTGGATTAAACAAAGTAATGGGTTGTTATATTCTAAAAAAATAGATATTTGATTAGAAATTACATTGAAATTAACCTTTAAGTTGAATTTGAAAACATAATCCCCACATTAAGTGGGGATATTTTTTTATATTTTAAAGGTATTTGTTTCTTTTGAGTTTCTTACTTCTTGTATTTTATTTAATATGTCATGACTTTGATTTATGCCATATGGTAAGGAAAAACGATTTTCAAAGGTATCCCAAGGACATTCTTGAATAATGCTTTTACTGTAAATAGATAAGCCATTTCCTTTGTTATAAATAAGTGCATGATTATCCCAAAAGTTTTTAGCAATTAAAAACTCTTCATTTGTTTTAATACTTAGATCTAATGGTTCTTTTTCAGATATATTGCCAACATAGGCAGTAAGTAGATAAAAGGTTGGAGTTGTAACATTTTTATTTTTTCTAACAACAAAAGTAATAGTAGAGCAATCTGGCGCTTCAATATCTCTTATAAATTTTGAAATGGTGTTTCTACCTTTACGTTGTGCATAAAATACATTTTGTTTAAGTTCGTCATTTAATAAGATACAATTTTTTTTACCAATAACTTCCTCCATATCTATTTCTACTTTTAAAATATTATGCTTATTATATTGCTCTTTTAAGGTGGGTTCTATTTGATTAAATTTAATAAATGCTTCTTCAATAAGATATTTCATTTCAGGATGCTGATGTAAGTGTGAACTATTCACAATTAATCGTGAGTTGTTATCAATAAATTTAATTACTTCATCATTGTGCATATATATATCCTTTATTTTTAATTTATTATACCATATAATAATGATATTTAAATATTGACTTTTATTTAAAATAGATGAATAATACAATTTTACAAAAAGGTAATTTAAATAATATGAACATTTTTTTCACAACTACAACAACACTCTATTCTGGCTTACGAGTTAGAAGGGGATTTTGTTGATGTGAGAAAATATTAATAAGATTACTTTATAACACAGTAAGCCAGCTTAATCGCTGGCTTTTTTTTATTTTATTTTAAGGAGATTATGATGATTGATAGTATTAGATATATGGATATAGTAAAGAAAATGGATTTAGCAATACAAGGTCCGGCTGCAGGTTCATTAATTTGGAAGCCAAAGGGAGCAAAATTATATGAAAGTTTACGTGGTTTTATTCTGAAAGAACATATCAATGCTGGTTATTTACAGGTTAAATCACCTAGTTTAGTAGATAAGTCTTTATTTGAGCGTTCTGGACATGCAATGAAATATGAAGAAAATATTTTTTATATAAATGATATGGCATTAAGGCCAATGAGTTGTCCTAATCACATATCACTTTATGAAAGTAATCATTTTTCTTTTAGAGATTTACCTGTAAAGTATTTTGAATTTGGTGAGGTATTTAGAAATGAGTCTTCTGGTTCTTTACAAATGTTATTTAGGCAAAGACAATTTTGCCAAGATGATAGTCATATTTTTTCGAAACCTTCAGATATTAAAGAAATTGTAATTAACTATTTAAAACTAAGTGCAAACATTTATAAAAAATTAGGTTTTGAACATTTAGAGTATGTTATTTCTTTACGTCCAGAAAAAAGATTTGGAAGTGAAGAGTTATGGGATAAAGCAGAAAAAGAATTAATTAATGCTTGTGAAGATATGGGTATTAAGTATGGATTTGAAGAAGGTGGTGGTGCTTTTTACGGTCCTAAAATTGAGTTAAAAGTTAAAGATAAAATGAATAGATATTGGCAACTTGGAGTAATTCAATTAGATTATGTTTTACCAGAAAGATTTGATTTAAAATATAATGATGAATGTAATGAGCAAAAAAAACCTGTTATCATACATCATGCTATTTTGGGATCGTTAGAGAGAATGATTGGTATTTTATTAGAGGTTTTTGGTGCTGATATTCCAGAATTTCTTCACCCAATAAAGGCAATTATACTA
>JTFN01000415.1_pt1 | contig 20711 bp, 22 predicted proteins | sample 235401 | NCBI WGS metagenome assembly JTFN01 (sample SAMN03067589, study PRJNA260952) | activated sludge metagenome | biome: Sludge; feature: Wastewater; isolation source: CETP activated sludge from augmented bioreactor treating industrial... | place: India:Gujarat | collected 2013-04 | reverse complement strand
CCCAAAACAGGTATAGCCTTTAACACGATTATCTTGTTGGGCAAACTGAAAAAAGTATCCACAGCTTTTTCCTTTTGTCAGCCGCTCCTCTATTAAAGAAACACCAACTTTCTGTTCTTCTTTATTAAAAAATCCTGACTCTTTTAAAATTGTAGCAACTACTTTTTTATCAGAAACAACTGGTTGCTCCCGATATAATAGCATATTCATCTTAGTATCCTTTAACTATATTTTGAATCATCGCAGTATAAGTGAGTCCACTCTGTGCACAAGCTGCACTAAAACCGCTATCAGAACTTATGCAAGGATTCATGTTAACTTCAAGCACAAATGGATTTCCAGCTTTATCGACTCTAAAATCGATTCTTGCATAGCCCTTACCAGAAAAAAGGTTCCAACAACGAAGGCTTATTTCTTTTAGTTGCTCGATTAAATGAGTATCAGTTTCTAAAAAATCAAATTTTCTAACCGTATGAGTATACGCAAAAGACTCTTCATCCCATTTAGCCTCATACCCTGCAATGTGTACTTTGTTTTTGGGATAATCAAGAAATTGCATCTCTGCCACAGGAAGTACTTTTACACCACTTGTATCCATCATAACTGAGATATTAAATTCTCGCCCTTCTATATATTTTTCGGCAAAACACAATCTTTCACCTTTTTTTCTAAGAAAATTTAATAAAGCCTTTTCTGTCTTAAAGGTTTGTACCGATTCATCACTAATACCGACAGAAGCTTCCTCAGCTATAGGTTTTACAATAACAGGGACTCCAATAAGCTGTGAAATATCATCTGTTTTTTTATTTTCAATCCATGCTGGAGTTGGTATTAAAGCAAGTTTCATTAGCTGCTTAGCAAGTAATTTATCAGACGAAAGATACATGCCCCTCGAGCCACAACCGGTAAAGGGGATGTTCAACTTTTCAAAAAAAGCGGTAGCAATATGCAACCATCTGCTTCCGTTTAAGGTTTCTACCAAATTAAATATCACATCAGGATGTATTTTTTCAATTTGTTTTTTAAGCAAAGGAAGATTAAGTGAAAAAGCACATCGACTAACCAGATAGCCTGTCGAGGTCAAAGCTTTGGCTACCTGTTCAACCTCATCTAAAGTATCAAGTTCGTCTTTGCTTGGATTTTCCGATAGACTGTCATGTACAATAAGGACTCGCATTAATCTTTTTTACCTGCTATTCTACTCATAGCAGACCTTACAATCTTATCTATAAGCTCCTGATACGATATTCCACTAAGTTTACAGAGGATAGGAAGATCACTATCAACAGGGTTTAAGCCAGCTAAAGGATTAACTTCTAAAAAGCAAATTCGGCCCTTATTATCAGCTTTTAAGTCAACACGGCCGCCATCGAGACATCCTAAAGCACGCCACGCCCCTAATGCAACTTTTTCGCATTCTTTTGCAAGATCTCCGTCAACTAGTTGGTACTTTGCGTACTCCAAATACTCTTGTTTTGTTTTATACGAGTAGATACCTTTATCACTTGCAGAGTCCACTAAAATTTCCATGACAGCTAGACATTCTGCGTCTTCTCCACACCCAGTTATGCCGACGGTAAATTCTCGACCTTCTAAAAATGCCTCAGCCAAAACAGGTTGCTCAAATGTTTTAAGCAACCTATTCGCTTCTTTTATAAATGATGCTTTATTACGAACTATCGAACTCGCACTAATACCCATTCCCGTCCCACCACCAACAGGTTTTAGAAACACAGGATACGGAATAGCTAGATTCTCGATATCTTTTTTTTCGTTTATAACCATATAGTCAGGAGTCGGTACACCACTTTTTGCAACAACAGCTTTACTCATTCCCTTGTGCAAAGAAACAGCCAAAACCAGTGCATCTGAAAATACATGTGGTATATTATACGCTTCGAGCAAAGCAGGAATTTGTGCCTCTCGAGCTAACCCATACATTCCTTCTGCAATATTAAAAACAAGGTCACAAACCTTTCCTTGTGCTAGATATTGCACAAGATGTTTAATATTTCCAATTCTGACTGTTCTAAAACCTATTGCTTTAAGAGATTCGTCTATAGCATTAATAGTCTGTATATTATCAAATTCGGCAACTTTCTCTGCATCAAAGCCCTGTGCAAGATAGTCGTCTTTTAAATCATACGTGATTCCAACAAGCTTTTTAATTTTTAGAATCCTCTTGAGCGCGATCAGGATAGGCAAAAACCTTTCCCTCATAGTTACGCAGATACAAATTTTCTGCATCATGGCTTACTTCATATTCAGGAAGAATAGGAACCTTTCCACCACCACCAGGAGTATCAATCACATACTGAGGAATTGCATACCCACTCGTAAAGCCACGTAAGCCAGCTATCATCTCTCGGCCCTTTGCTACCGTTGTCCGAAAATGCGCAGAGCCGGTAATAGGATCACACTGAAAAAGATAGTATGGTTTTACTCGTACCATTAATAACTTATGGTATAGCTCGGTTAACGTTTTTACAGAATCGTTTACGCCTTTTAAAAGAACAGTTTGGCTTCCCATAACTAAACCTGCATCAGCAAGTTTGTTAAAAGCCTTGGCTGACGTTTCTGTTATTTCATCTGGATGAGTACAATGAACGCTTAAATAGAGCGGTTTAAATCGCTTAAGAATTTTAAGAAGATTTGGAGTAATTCGCTGAGGAAGCACCATAGGAACCTTTGTCCCAATTCGCACAATTTCAATATGAGGAATAGAAAAGATTTCTGTAAGCAACCATTCAATTTGAACATCTGATAAAGTAAGTGGATCGCCTCCACTAATGACAACATCACGGATTTGGGGAGTACGACGAATATAATCTATACCTGTTTTCCAGTATTTTTCTAAAGCTTCTGAATGTCCACCAACCAATCGTGAGCGGGTACAGTATCGACAATATACTGAACAGAAACTCGTAGTCAAAAACAAAACACGGTCAGGATATCGATGAACAATGCCTGGAACAGGGCTAGTCTTATCTTCATGCAATGGATCATCACTTTCACCCGGGCAAGAATAACTTTCCTGTATAGTAGGAATAACGGTCTTGCGTAATGCACTGTTTTGATCTTTTAAATTGATAAGACTTAAATAATAAGGGGTAATCGAAAAAGGAAATTTAGTATCCGAAAGTTTTAGAGCTTGCAATTCTTCTGCTGTTAAATCTAAATATTTGGATATTTCTGTAAGAGTGGTAATACGATGGGAAATTTGCCAATGCCAATCATTCCACTCTTTTATTGTCGTGTTCGGAAAAAAGTTTTTTCTGAACGCTGTGATTTTGTTTTGCGAGGCCTCGACATGTAACCTCGAAACAACACAATTACCATTTGACTGGAACTTATTATGGAACCGGCCTGAAGAAGATGTCCTCTGTTTAAGCGGAGGCTCCTCATCATCATTAGCAACTTCTTGCTTAATTAAGAATTGATTCACAATTCACTTCCTTAAATTTTGATACCATGAGTTTTTATCTGCTCAAACAGAACCACAATCCTGCCAAACACTCTGCTATCAATAAAAGAATAATACAACTATTTCAAAAAAAAACAATATAAAAAAACATTATTTTTAAAAATATTTTTATTAGTTTAACAAGTAACGTTAATACATAAGAACTGTAAATATAATTAAATATGGTTAATCGATAAAATACGTTTTAAGAATCTTTTAGTTCTCTCTTTTTTAGGATGCAAAAAAATTTCTTCTGGAGTACCTTCTTCTAAAATAATACCCTCATCCATAAAAACTACTTTATTGGCAACATCTTTTGCAAACCCCATTTGGTGTGTTGCAATAACCATTGTCGTACCGTCATCTGCTAAAGACTTCATAACATCTAAAACTTCTCCGACCCATTCTGGATCTAATGCAGAAGTTGGTTCATCAAAAAGTATGACATCAGGATTGACCGCGATTGCACGGGCTATTCCAACTCGCTGTTGTTGTCCACCAGAAAGTTGTGACGGATAATAATCAAATCGATCAGATAAGCCAACTCGCAAAAGAGCTTTTTTAGCTATTTTTATTGCTTCATCTTTTGGAATTTTTCTGCCAATAATCAAACCCTCTGTTACATTTTGCAATGCAGTTTTATTGTTAAAAAGACTATAATTTTGAAAAACAAAAGCAGTTTTTTTTCTTAGAGCTAATATTTCTTTTTTACTTGCATGTTTTAAATCGAGTTTTATTCCGTTAAAATTCATCGTGCCTTTATCGGCTCGTTCCAAAAAGTTTAAGCATCGTAAAAATGTCGTTTTACCAGAACCACTTGCGCCTAAAATTACAATGACATCCCCATGATTTACCGTAATATCGATACCTTTTAAAACTTCAGTATCCCCAAAACTTTTATGAACATTTTTTACTTCCAACATACAATTCCCTTCCTGCTTTTGGGTTTGACACTTGTTTGTTTATAATGTGTAACACACTTTTCTACAATTCTAAAACAAATTTGAATTATAGAGCACATTACCAAATAAATTACAAATAAATCTATATACGCTTCTATATAATTAAACCCAAAAGAAGCTTCTATTTTTGCAAGAGCGGTAATATCTTTTACTGTCATCATAAAGGCCAAAGATGTATTTTTTAACAAATTTACCGTTAACGTACATACATTAGGAATCGCTGATACCAAGGCTTGAGGAATAACAATACGTCGATAAGACTGAAAATTTGTTAAACCAGCACTTAATGCAGCTTCTAATTGATCATTGCTTACAGTCCCAAGTGCAGATCTAAAAACTTCAGATAACGTTGCCATTGTATTAAAAGAAAAAACAATATAGGCATAAATAATTGGATTTAGCTCAAAAACGTTTATATTTAAATGCAATTTTACTACAAGTACATTTAGTAAAGACGGAAATAAACTATACACAATTAAAATTTGTAATACAATCGGGGTACCTCTAACAATAGATACATAAAAAGTAACTATTTTTTCCCAAACAGGCGTTTTGTGTATTCTAGCTTCAGCAATAAAAAAAGCAAGGGGCGTCGCAATAATTAACGAAACAAAAGTTATTTGTAATGTTACCGGAATCCCTTTAAGAACAATAAAAAAAGTCTCTTGCATAAATTTTGTATTAAGTCTCATCTCAAAAGCTCCTAATTAGCCGATACCAATTTGGTGCCTTTAGATAATTTTTTTTCGAGCATCATAAAACTTTTTTCAATAATAATAGTTAAAGTCCAGTAAATTATTGCTAATGCAATATATGTTTCAAGTGCATACGCTCCATAGTTTTTCCCAATTATTAGATTTCCTTTACCCATAACATCAATTAAACCAATCGTAAAACCAAGTGCCCCTTCTTTCATTAATAGTATTAAAGAATTCGAAAGGTTGGGGAGAGCAACAACCATGCACTGAGGTAAAACTATTCTATAAAAAGCTTGAAAATCTGTTAAACCAATACTAACTGCTGCTTCACGCTGACCTTTATCAATTGAGTTATATGCAGAACGCATTACTTCTGACATAGAAGCAGAAAAAAAGAGTGTAAATGTTATTACTACAAAAAATAATCTACTATAATTATTAAAATCTATTCCTGTTATTGCATTTAATAACTCAGGTAATCCATAATAAACAATAAATAAAAGTATAATCGAAGGAGTACTTCTAATAACATAGGTATATGTGTTTGCAAAGTTTTTTAGAAATTTATTTTTACCTTCTTTAAATTTTGCCAGAAAAAAACCAAAAAAACTTCCAAATATAACTGTCCATAATACCATTAATCCAGTGATTTTTAATCCTGGAAGCAAAGAAGGAATTACTTTTAATATAAACAAAAAATCAAAGCTTCTCATAAGTAACCTCCAAGATTAAAAACACGCATTATTTTGCAACGTATTGAAACAAATCCTCTCCAAAATATTCCATTTCTAAGTTCTTAATTGTTCCATTTTCCATTAATGCGGCAAATGCTTTATTATAATCTGCAATAAATTCAGACTGTTTATTATTGAACAATGGATATGTTGGTATTGCTTGATACGTGATATATGTTAGTTTTTTAGATAAATCATTATACACAGCATCTTCTTTTAAGACATTTTCTTCAAAAAGTGTTTTTAAGTCCATATAACCGTCGTATCTGCCTTCGAGTACCCATTGATATGCACCAGCTACATCAAAGGTATCTGAAGCTTGTAAAATAATTTTATCTTCATGTGTATTATTATAGTCTGTAATAACACTATATTGTGCACTCTGTGGAGAAATGGGAACCAATTTACCACTATATTTTGCAAACGAGTCCATATCGGTAATTTCATCAGCATTTTCGGTTCGTATTACAAGTCCTAAACTACTTGCCCCAATATAATGTTCAGGAAACAAAAACTTTTTTGCTCGTTCTTCAGTATACCAAGCTCCTTTTACCCCTACATCATATTTGCCAGAATCTAGCCCAATAAGCAAGTCTTCACTCGATGTTGGAATATACTCGAACTCATAATCGTCAAGATATTCATCAATTGCCATAAACACTTTTACTTCATACCCATCGGAATTTCCATTTTCATCGACAAATGCGTAAGGAATATAAGTTTGAGAATGTGCAACTCTAATTTTTTTTGATTGTGTTATATTTGTTGAATCATTGTTAGAACGAGTTATTGAACTACTTTTCTCTTTTTTGCATCCAATTAAACTGACCAGTACAACTAGAATAAGCGCTGTTTTAATTATTTTTTTCATATTTTTGTAACCTCCACAAAATACTATGATATTCAAATTTTTTAATTAAATACCATAGTATATCTAAGGAAACTTATTTTTTCTATATCTATAAGTATTTGATTTGATTCCTTAACCATAAAAAAGACCCTTAAATTAAACTTTTCTTGTTTAATTTTAAGGGTCTGCTTCATTTAATTTGTTTTTTATACAAAACCTATACTGTTGGCCAAGTATTAAATGGCTGCTTTTCAAATTTCATTTCGCCATCAGAGCCTTTGTAAATGTTTATCCAAGCTTGCCAGTTTTTATAATCGACATTTGGATAATCAAGTCTATAATGACTACATCTACTTTCTGTACGCATTAAAGAAGCTTTTAGTTTCATCTCTGCAGTAATAATCATATTTTCTGTTTCGTGTGCAAGTCGCAATTCATGTAAATTTGCAGCGCGTAACATTGGAACATGATGATCTCGAAGTTCCTCGACATATGCAAGAGCAGCTTTTAAAAGACTCGCCTTTTTGATATATAAAATAAAGTTTGGAATCATTATACCCTGTAAGGTTTGAGTAACCCAAGCAGGACTATATCCTAAATCCCGTTTAAGAGGAGCTAATATTTCTGTTTTAATAGTATCTACTTTTGCAGAAGGTATTGTTTGAAGGCTAACTTTTTTACTATATTCGGCTGCTACTTCTGATACAATTGCACCTTGAACCGCAGAACCCGCAAGAGAAGAACCAATCTGAGTATAAATTGTTCCAGCCATATATGAACCAAGAGCATCTCCTGCAGCATAGAAATGGGGTTACCTAACACGTAGGCCATATAGTTTGAATCAACACCAAGATCATGATGAACTTCTACCCCATTTGTGCTTGGCGTTCTATCAAACATACCATGCCAACCAGTATAACAATCTGCAGGATTGTTTGTAGAACCAGAATGCCCATCGTTCCATTCTTTACCAGTAACTTTAGCCCCAATTTTATATGCCATGATTGTACCATCATGTGTCAAATCACAAATAGGGAACCCACTAGGTTTAAATCCACCTGCACCTGTACAAAGAACAACAGCTTTTGCTTTAAAAAGGTAAATGGTTGGTTCATCAATACTAAAACCTGCAGCCCCTGCAATTCTCCCATTTTCCTTAATCAAATGAGTTATCATTATTCTTTCTTTAACAGGAATATTTCTTTCAGTTATTGGTTTAGAAAAGGATTTGTTGTATAAAGGAGAATCAAAAAAGCCCCATTCTTTTAATTCTTCAACTCTTTCTTTTGAATGTTCGGCCATTTGTCTGGTAAACACGGGATTGTTCGTATTTATTGCAGATTTAGAAACTTCTGCTACAAATTCATCAATAGTTGTAGATTCTTTGGTAGAATCATACGAAAAAATACCTTTTGCAAAAGGAGTTGCTCCAGAAGAACCTAATCGTCCTTTTGAAACAACTAAAACTTTAGCACCTGCATCATGGCCCTCCACGTTGTATATTTTAGATGTAATTTTTTACGTAATAATGAGGTTATCCCTATCAAAACCAGTAAAACTATGGCAGTTAACCCCAAGATAATTCCACGAGTCTCAAATGTTGTGAGCATTTTTACAAATGCATCCATTAGATCAAGACTTGCTTCAAAAAACCGTGGTAACACAATAAAAAAAGGATGCAAAAAAAGAATTGGAATACAAATATACCCAAGTATTTTATGCAATTTAACAACTCGAGAAAACTTTTGACCTTTTATAGTAACAATGTTTATTCTCGAAAGATAAAATTGAGCTAGTAATACAAAAAATGCTCCAACTGTTACAAGAGAAAGAATCTCTTTTAGCAGTGTTCTAGAAGGAAAATCTCCAAAAATCATATACAAAAGAGGTATTGCCAAATACAAAATAACTCCAGGAATTAAATACGTACGCCTTGATTTTTCTGCCATTGCTAACCCACGAAATGATAACCGGAATTGATTTTTCCGAATTTATTGTTATTGCATCTACAGGACAACTCATTCTGCAAAGATGGCACATTTGACAATCTGCTGGATACGCTATATAGGCTTTTCCATCAATTTCATCCAATCTAATTACATCGGTAGGGCATGCTTTTACACATTCACCACATCCGATACATCCGCTAATATTACTAATTGACATATAATATCTCCATAAAAATAATTTTATTTATCAAAATAACTTTAGTCAATAAAATATTAAAAAGATGAAAAAACTTTAATCTTCTAACTAATGAGTATTACATTTTTTAGATTTCTATTAGACAAAAAAAAAGAGAGTATAAAATACTCTCTTAAAAAAAACTTATGTGACAGGATGGCTATTCAACCTCATACGGCCAAGAAATAATTCCACCAAAATCATAAATATTAGTATATCCAAGATTAACAAGATTTCTTGCAGCACCTGCACTACGATTTCCAGAACGGCAATACACTAAAATCACCTGATCTTTATCCTTTAACATTGTTGGAGCTTTCTGTTTTAATTCGTAATCCGGTATCAATAATGCTCCAGGGATATGAGAACTTTCATATTCTCCTACAGTTCGAACATCTAAAATTATATATCCTTCTGTTGTATCAATAATCTCTTTTGCTCTTTGTGCACTTATTCTTGTAACCTGAGCAACTTTAGGACTTTCAGCTACCATTTCTGTATCAGCAGGGGTAAACGAATAAACATTTAATCCACTCAAAATAATAACAGTGATAATTAGAAAATATTTCTTTTTCATAGTATTTCTCCTTATCTATAGATTGTTTTAGAACAATTATTATGAAAGTGTAAGCGACGGAGCGGAATAGACTCTTGTAGAAAGTTCTCTATCTAGCATATATAAGGCTCGCTTATCCCCATTAAAAAGCTCAAATTTTTTCACTAAATCTTCGGCATTTTTTTCTTCTTCAACTTGCTCTTTTACAAACCATGATAAAAATTCAAGTGTTTTATAATCTTTCTCTTCAAGTGCAATGCTATAAATTGTATTAATTTCTTGTGTAATATATTGTTCATGCTCAACAGCAGCCTCTACACCTTGTTGTAAATCTGTGTATGAAACATCAGGTTTTGCAATAGATTCAAGAGTAATTCTAGCCCCGCAATTTTCCATATATTGCATAATTAAATCTGCATGATCTTGTTCTTCTTTAGCCTGAACCTTAAACCAGTTTCCAAAACCTTCTAACGCTACACTGTTGTAATATTGTGAAATACCTAAATATAAATAGGCAGAGAACAACTCTTTATTTACCTGTGAATTTAAAGCAACCTCTACTTTCTTGTTAATCATATCTAACTCCTCTAACATAAATATACTTATTAGTTATTTATACTAAAAGGATACTCTATAAATAGATTTTAATAAGTGATAAAATCACCAAAAAGACAGTATTTATTTCTTACTTTTTTACTAATCCATCTACAGCAAGATATATAGAAGCCTTAGCTTCATCTACATTTTGCTCATTAAGAATAGACAGCTTAAATATTAAGGATTCAATAAATGCATAGCACATATCATTTGCAGATTTTACATCTATATTACGAAATTCATTATTATTAATACCATCTATGATTATTTTACTTAGCAAATGACGAAGGCGAATTATACGCCGTCTAACACGTTCACTTGGATTTTGGTTCTGCTTTTGTAATTGTAATAAATAAAAAAGAAGAACACTAAATAGTCGACGATTTGCGACACATTCATCAACTATCATATCTAACACGGATACTAATTTCTGAGGAGAAGTTAAACTATCATCTTTTATAACTTCGACGAGGTTTTTTTCAAGAGTTTCTGTAAGTTGTTTTATACTCCATAAAAAAATCTCTCGTTTATTTTTAAAATAAATATACAATGTTGTTCGCGTAATTCCACAACGATCAGCTATTTTTTGAAACGTTGCATCTTCATATCCTTCTTCAATAAAGATATCAAGCGCATTTTCAAGAATTTCACGTTTTCGTTTTTCGTGTTCAACAACAATTGCCATTATTTCTCCTTTTTATACATATAAAATTGTGTATCAAGGCTTCCAGCTTTTAAAGCATGTTTTTTGCTTGCTTTTTTACCTATTGATTTCTCAAACGTATCATGACTAGTAATAAACCCGAAGTCCCAACCAGAAAAATCTACAAAAAGAGAAGCCATACTTTCATATAAATCATCAGCTTGGTCAGCATCCCCAAGTCGCTCGCCATATGGAGGGTTTGCTATTATCATTCCTTCCGGATACGGTGCCTGCAAATTAGCAAAATCAGCAACTTCAAAATCTGGCCTTTGAATACGAGAATCATCCCCTATTAATTGAAGAGCTCGCCCTGCCGTTACACAAGCTCTTTCTGCATTTGCACGGGCATTTTCTACTGCCTGAGGATCAATATCTGTTCCTGTAATACGTACAACAACATCCGGTCTAATTTTAGAAGCTTCTTCTTCCCGTATTTTTTTTGCCTGTTTTTCATTAAATATAGGAAGCTCTTCAAGAGCAAAGCGACGACCAAAACCTGGAGCAACATTATATGCATATAAAGCTGCTTCTGTAGCAATTGTGCCAGATCCACAAAATGGGTCATGTAACGGAGTCTTTCGACGCCACAACATTAACTGTAATAGTGTTGCAGCCATAGTTTCACGAATTGGAGCAACACCTCCATCTTTTCTGTATCCACGACGGTTTAATGGATTACCAGATAAATCAAGCAAAATATCTACTTGATCATTTTCTATGTATACCCGAACTTTTGAGTTATATCCACTTTCAGGCATTACTTCCATATGCCAAACAGAACCAAGTTTTTTATAAATAGCTTTTTGAACCATTGATTGAACAGAATGTTCAGAATTTAACTTACTATGATGAGTTCTAACTTTGTCGACAGTTACATGAACATCTTTATTAAAATAATCTTGCCATTCAATAGACAAAACACTATCAAAAAGAACATCAAAATCTTCTGCTTTAAACGATTTAAGTTGTAAAAAGATGCGATCTGCTGTTCGTAAACATAGATTAGAACGATACATTCCACTCTCATCGCAAGTATAGGTTATCCTGCCAGGAGCATTGTTTATAGGTTTATATCCTAATCGTTTTATTTCATTTGCGAGAATTTTTTCTGCACCAAGCGCACAAAGCGCCACTAATGTTATCATGTTTATGATTATAACATTATGTCAATATATGTTCAATTGTCATTAGAAATGAAGGTTTTGTTAAATTTGAATGAATATTTCGTAAAATTTGATTGTATTTTTTTTAACAATATCTAAAAAAGATAGACAATCTCCAAAATTAATCTTATATTATTGTGTGTTATGAGTAATTACACTAAAAATTATACAAATGAAGTTAAGCTATTACATTCTCAAATAGAAAAGTATCGTTTTGTCGATACTACAAGAGAATATAAATTTGCCGAAACACTATATAATTTATCTACCGAAAATAACGATTATGATAATATTGCGTATTCTTTATTACGTAAGAGTGATGATTTTGTTACACAAGAAAATTTTGCTGTAGCTTTTACTTTTATTAGTAATGCTGAACAAATATCTACAGACAATAAATTAGAAAAACTTCTTATTGAATGTTATGTTTCATTTGCAACAATGTATAATTCTCTTGGTGATTTGCATAAAACAATGGAATTTGTTTTAAAAGCTTACAAAATTGCAAAAAATCAACAAAACAAATATCCAGAAGCTTTTATTATAAATAAAATAGGAGATTTATTCCTACAGAACGGCTCTTACTTAAAAGCAACCGGCTATTTTGAGCATGCATTAGAGATTCTCTCTAATGTTTCACAACACGATGAAACAATATTAAATCAAGTGTCTTTTTTATACAGTAATCTTTTTTTTGCTTGCTATAAACTAGAGCGTTACGATCAAGCAATAGCATATCATACTAAAAGAAGTACATTCTTACATAAAACAAATACATTTTCGAATTTGTATTACCAATTTGAAGAAGCGTACATTTATTATCATACGAATGAAAGGGATAAACTTTGCAAGCTAGTTTCATCTATGATTCAAGAGCTCTCCCCTAATAGTTTTTATATATACCACACACTAGAAACATTAAAGCACTTTATAGATATTTTGTATTTTACACAAAACAACACTTTACTTTATGATGGAATACAAAAAATTTCCTCAACTTTTAAAGAGCAAGGGAATATTCCAACAAAAATTTTTATTACAAAAACTAAAATAAAATACTATCACAAATATGACCCAAATAACACCGCTGTAATTATTTCTGAATACGAAAAAATCGAACACTTGCGTGAAATACTTGATCAACAAATAGATACGTTTAAATGCCACGAAATGGAATCACAAATCCAGACTGCAGAAGATAAGCTCAAACACGAACAAACACTAAAAGAAAAAGAAATGTACAAAACTTTGTATAATCAAGATTCTACAACAGGCTTACTTAACAGGCGTGGCCTTAATGAAGCATTTAAACAGATGAATAAGCGAAAAACCATACCATCTACAATTGGTCTTATAATTTTGGATATAGATTGTTTTAAACAATATAATGACAATTATGGCCATTTAAAAGGTGATTCGGCTATTTTAGGGCTTGTAACTGCCTTGAATGAAAACAGCTCCAAACATTTTATTCCTGCACGTTTTGGTGGAGATGAATTTGTGTGTCTTGTAGAGAACAAAACCGATGAAGAGATTAAAACTTTTATAAAATTAATTCAGAAACATCTAGCTGCTAAAAAAATAAAACATGAATTTTCTACAGTAGATAATCCATATGTTACTGTAAGTATAGGATATTGTAATGAACAATTTACCGATTCTATATCACTAGAAGATTTAATTTATAAAAGTGACATTGCTCTTTATGAAGCAAAAAGCGCTGGAAAAAATCGTTACTTTAAAGGCTAGAACATATCCAATTTTTAATGTATAACGCAACCTCTAAAATCTGATAAACTAGAAAACCCTTTCCTTTGCATATAAGAATATAAACCATCAACTATTTTTATCATACAATCGGGTTCAGCAAAAGTTGCCGTTCCTACCTGCACCGCAGTAGCCCCAGCCATTATAAATTCAAGGGCATCTTGCCAAGTCCTAATTCCGCCAAGTCCTATAATAGGGATACGTTCATTTTCAGGCAACGAGTTCATCGCTTTGCACACGTCATATACCATTCGTACAGCAATTGGTCTTATAGCAGGGCCTGCTAATCCAGCAGTAATATTATCAAAAACAGGAATCCCTTTTTCGACATCAATTGCCATCGACTGAAATGTATTTACAAGGCTTATCGCATCAGCCCCTGCTTTACGAACAGCCATAGCCACCCCTACTAAATCAGGTGCATTTGGGCTCAACTTAACCATAAGAGGAAGTGTGGTTGCTTTTCGAACCTCAGTTGTTACTTCTGCAGCAATTTTTGGATCTAAACCAAAGCTCATTCCACCCGCTTTTACGTTTGGACAACTAATATTAAGTTCTATGATAGTCTGTGAGTTTATATTTGCTTTAACCGCTTTATCAAGCAGTTGAGCGCCTTCTACATAGGTATCAATCGAGGAACCAGATAAATTTATAATTGTAACAGGAGTTAAAGACTGCATGAGAGGTAATTCATGCTCTATAAAATGTGGTATTCCTGGATTTTCTAAACCAATTGAATTTATTAATCCTGATGGAGTTTCATGTAAACGAACCCCGGTATTTCCAGATCGAGCTTCGAGTGTTAATCCTTTTGAACATATACCACCGAGTCGATTTACATCAATAACATCGGAATATTCAGTTCCATACCCAAAAGTTCCAGAAGCTGCAATCACAGGGTTTTCGAGTTGCACTCCAGCAATGTTACAAGATAGATCTATATCTGCAGAGTTCTTACTTTTATTAACCGCTAAAACAGATTTTTTTGGTGCAGAAATTGGGAACTCTAAGATTGAGCCATTAAAAACAGGCCCATCTTTACAACAACGCTTGTTTCCTTCTTTTGTAGCAATAGAGCACCCAAGACAAGCCCCAACTCCACAAGCCATACGTTTTTCTAACGATAACCAACATTGAACTTTTGCTTGTTTACAAATTGTATGAACATACTCAAGTAATGGTTCTGGGCCACAGGCATACACATCAGAATAACCTTTTTGTTGTATCGATCGAACACTTATTACTTCGGGCAGCATTCCTTTTATACCAACACTTCCATCATCTGTCGTAACATAGAGAGTCTTTGGATCCACATAATCTAGTCCATAACTACCACTTTTAAATCCAGCATAAAAATCATATGTTTTTGCAGGCAAAGTAGCTGCAAAACCAGCAACAGGCGCAATACCTATACCACCACCAATTATAGCAACAGTAGGATTTTGAATATTAGACCTTCCCGAAAAATCTGATACTATTTTTGGAGAAGGGAAACTATTCCCCACAGGTCCAAGCACATCAATTTCATCATCTTCTGATAAGTCACAAAGCTCTGCTGTTCCGATCCCTTTTTTAAGAATTAAAAACTCAACCCGCACAAATTCATTTGCCGGATTAGCAAATTGTGCATGATACACCGAAATTGGACGTGATAATAAAACCCCAGTCTTTTTTGCTCTGAGCAGATAAAACTGCCCTGGAGTTGGTACAATCTTAGAACTTACTTGTATAGCTAGAAGAAATACGTTTTTTTCTTTTTGCTCGCAACTGAGTGTTTTTGCTGTTGCATATAGAGAATAATTGTTTTCACACATTACAAAGATCCCTTGGCAGTTAGTAAATCATCTCGTGACTGCTCAGCACTTTTTGCCGCCGCTGTAACAATGTCATCCATTGTAAGATTCCCTGCTTTTCTCTTTTCTGCCAAAACAGAAGATTTTTTCCAAGCACATAGGATTCCTCGACTAGAATTAACAGTTCCTCCAGCTTTATCTAAAAGAGTAGCAGCGATTCGCGCAGCACCACCTTGAGCCCCATATCCAGGAATAAGAAAAAACATATTGGGATACTTGTTACGTAATTGGCGAGCATCACTTTCTTCGGTACAACCAACGACAGCTCCTACAGGACCACAAGGAAAAGTATTTTTAGTAGATTGACTATCTAAGAAAGGCTCGGATATTAAAGACTCATTTATACGTACAAGTTCAGAGCCTATGCGGTCAAGAACAATCCCACCCTGTTTTAAGTCAAGTTTTTCTATATCGGCCATTCCAGGATTTGAAGTTCTAAGAAGTACGAAAATCCCTTTTCCTTTCTCTTGGCAATACTCTACAAAAGGATTGAGCGTTTCAAATCCCATATATGGATTTAATGTGACAATGTCAGATTCAAAATCTCCAGAAAAATGAGCCCGTGCATATGCATTTGCCGTGGCAGCTATATCTCCTCGTTTTACATCTGAAATAACTGGTATATCAACATTCCTAAGAGATTGAAGAGTGTCTGCATAAACCTTCATTCCTTCTATGCCCATCGCCTCATAATAGGCAATTTGAACCTTAAAACAAGCAGAAAAAGGAGCACATGCTTCTATTAATTTGCGATTATATTCAAGAACAGCAGCTGCTGGAGCTCTATATTTTTTGAGCACTTCTGGAGGAATATAACTCGGATCTGTATCAAGCCCACAACATAGAGGACCCTTTTTCTCACATGCCTTTTGCAGGCGTCTCATCTGACAAATTGTATTCTTATCACTCATAAAGATACTATACCATAAAACATTGTTCATGATATACTTGTCGTATGGAAAGAAAAAAACTTACATTAATCATCATAATATCAGTAATTATGGCCCTTACAAGTTGCGCAAGTATGCGCGTAAAAGGATCTGACCCGATAAGTAGAGCAATATCTATAACTCAATTAATGATAGACGGTAATACAAAAGATTCGTATATTAAAATTTACCTTGAAGAAATGCCCGAAGCCCGTGCAAAAATGACAATGGCAGCATTGAATGCAAAACAAAATCAACAATCTTATATTATTATTGCAGATGAGATTGATTCTTGGATTACATTAAACAATAACTTGCAGACATTACAAGCTCTTTATCCCAATGGACTCTATGGGAAAAAATTACATGCATCTTTTATGTACACAGACTATTCTGACTTAAAAATCACAGCTACAAATTATGCTTGTGATTACTTTTTTGAAAAAGCTCGTGTTATCTATGATAACAATTCTTTACCCCCGCAATCAAAACGACCAGCCCTTGAATATCTTACAAAAGCTACAAATTATTCATCTAAAAATGATGACAAAATTTTCCCAATGGGAGCCGATATAACATATTCGATTGCAGAATCTGAAAAAAATTCTAGTGATTTAGACACATTAAAAGATGCACAGGAAATGTATTTAAAATCCACTTCATGGGTTCCAGACTATAAAGATGCCTTAGCAAAGGTGAGCGCATTAAACATAACAATATCAGAAGAATACATTAAACTTGGAGACAGCTATAACAGTCAAAATACTTACAATGCATTTCGTAAAGCCTTAGACAATTATACAGAAGCAGAAAACTACCTTCCCGATTCTGCTTCAACTAAAATAGACCAAGTAACCGAGAAACTTACTATCAAAGTAGCCTATATTTATGGTGACGATTCTTATTCAGATTCTGATATTTCTGAAATTGTTGATTTATTACAAAAAAAACTTGATTCCAATAATCAAGGTCCTGCTTTTATAAAAATGGATTTTATACCTGTTTATCGAAAAATAACTACCCTACTTTTAGCCAGTGAGTTTTTCGAAGACTATGATTTTATTTTTATTCCAAATGATAACTATGGCCAAGTTTACGAAGAAATAAGTGATATAAAACATACAGACACTCCTGTTTCTAATGTTATAGATGATGTAACCTATACTGGAACTGTTGAAAAAGAAGAGACTTTTGTTTCTGTTTACTATCACTGCCAATACAACCTTTACGACATGCGTTCTGCGTATAAAAAGTTAGAAAAAAGTTGGGTCGAAAAACAAAATATACAAAAGAAAACATTTTCGCAGTATGCTTATACAGGAGCAGTTGAAGCGAAACCCTCTGACTTTTCAGATGGTACCGACTACAAAAAAGGTCTATGGGGATATTATTTCCCAAAATTCGCACAAGATGGTTATAATTATAAAATGCTTTCTGCAGATTTTATTAAGTTAAATTATTTGGGAGAGGATTTTGTCAAAATACTTAATACACTAAGGTATAATAATTAACACAAATTTTTATTTTACAAAATAGACTTGACAGCTATTATGTTACTCTATATAGTAACAGTTATATTAGATTGTTACTGTTAAGAGTAACATAATTAGGAGTTTTTATGAAATCGATGAGAAAAATTACATTACGATCAATTTTTGTTACTGTTACATTTTTAACAGCACTATTCACTGTTATTGGCTGTTCAAAAAAAGAACCGACTGAAAACAACACCGTAAAAATTGGTATTTCAAAAATTGTTCAACATGTAGCACTCGACAATGTAGAACAAGGCATCCAAGATGCTATTAATCAAGCTGGAATTACAGCAGAATTTGATTTACAAAATGCCAATGGTGATGTAAACACCGCCACACAAATTGCTAACAAGTTCAAATCAGAAAAAGTTGACATAGCAGTTGGAATCGCTACCCCTACAGCTATTGCTCTTGCAAATACTATTAGTGATATTCCTGTTGTATTTGCAACAGTTACTGATCCTATTGGGGCTGGATTAGTTGATACTCTTGATCATGGTAAAAACAATGTTACAGGTTTAAGTGATGCAATCCCTACTGCCGAACACATCAAACTTTTTGCAAAATTAGCCAACATAAAAACACTCGGTTATATTTATACTTCTAGCGAAGCAAACTCGATTACAGGTTTAAATTTAGTAAAAGTAGCTTGTGAAGAAAACGGCATTCAACTTATTACACAATCAATAAGTAAAAGTTCCGAAGTAAAACAAGCATCAGAAGCTATTGTAAATCGTGTAGACGGTTTATATTTAACAACAGACAATACAGTATTTAGTGCACTCTCAGCTCTTGTTCAGGTTTTTGGGAAAGCTAAAAAACCTATTTTCTCTGGAGATGTTACAGGTGCTATGGAAGGTGGATGTGCATTTGCATCTGGATTCAATTACTACAAAGCAGGATTCGCTACTGGAGAAATGGTTGTCGACATCTTAAATGGTAAAAAACCAGCTGATATTCCCGTAAAATTTTTGACCGATCCATCAGAAACTGATTTTTTAGTTGACTTAGATGCATTAGCAAACTGTGATATCGAAATACCTCAAGAGTATATTGACGAAGCAAATTACATCTTTGAAAATGGAACTTTAACAGAAAAATAACTATAAGAAAACCGTGATTAAATAGCCTGACTGAACAATTTTTATTATAAAAAAAATTGCTCAGTCCCGGAATTATGTAGAAATTAATTTCTACATAATTCCGGACGATATTCAAAATGCATATTGTCCCAGAGAATCCATTTTCCACCCCAAATAAAGCCTTCGTTTTCGAAAGCTTTTATGACATCAGGAGCAGGCATCCAACGGTTTTCTAAAGGTAAGAGCATCCAGTTAGAATCCCAATCTGCTCTCCATCGCCAATACATATTTTTTGTTTTCCAACCTTTTGGCAATATATCTAGTGCAATACCACGACTATGCTGACTAGGATTTGAAGTGTCTGAAACCTCACGCCAAGAATAACCTTGAATGTCCAATAATTGATCTAAAAAAAACTGAACTGTGCCATATTCAGGTTTTATACCATGTTTAATTTCTTTATCTCTTAACGCATAAATTTGTTTTTCTACTTGAAAAAGCTTAGATACCAATTTTTCATGGATATTTAAATAGTGCCCTAGAAATTTTATATTAACAATATGTTTTTCTAGAGCTGTTCGAGAAGCACAATCATAGAGTGCATTATAAAAACCAGTATAATAAGGATTTTGTAATTTTCGTGCTTTATAAAAGTCTTCGCTTTTTAGCCTAGAAACTAATTCATCACTAAAAACAGTTTTATCATTAGGATTTGGTATTGTGTCAGAATAGGTATAGTCTAAATGCGGTCGCCAAGAACTAGAATTATCCAGTTCTTTTTCTGGTAAAAAACGGCTCCCTGCCCAAAATAAAGGAACCCCATTTATATTTAAAAGCCAATCATTTTTTTCTTGATCATAGCAGACCACATTTACTATACCTGGATACGCATTAACATACCTTCGAATTTCATCAGGTATAGTATTAATATGAAAACTAAAACTTGAAAAAATAAAGAAAAAAAAACTTATAAATAAGGCACCGAATACTAATTTACTGTATTTGTTGTTGTTTATCATTTTATAAAGAATTAACAAATTGATTATATGTTACACTAGGTCGCATTGCAGATACAGCTCTTTCTTCATTAGGATGATAATATCCGCCAAGATCAACAGGAGAATTTTGTACAGAAAGTAATTCTCTTACAATTTTATCTTCATTAATTACCAAGTTTGTTGCAACTTGTTTAAAAATCTTTGCAAGTTTTATATCAACTGTTTGAACAGCTAGCTCTTGTGCCCAATACATTGTTAGATAAAATTGAGCTGTCCTATTATCTTGTTCTCCCACTTTGCGAGAAGGGCCTCTCCCTTCATTTAAATACCTTGTTGTTGCGACATTTAAACACTGCGATAATGCATTAGCATGTAATTTGATTTCAGGATCTTCTGTTTTTTCGGCAGTTTGTTCCAAAGAAACAGCAAGTGCTAAAAACTCACCAAGACTATCCCATCTTAAATGATTCTCGTTCAAAAATTGTTGCACATGTTTTGGAGCCGAGCCACCTGCACCGGTCTCGTATAATCCACCGCCAGCCATTAAAGGAACGATAGATAACATTTTTGCAGAAGTTCCAACTTCAAGAATTGGAAATAAATCTGTAAGGTAGTCACGCAAAATATTACCTGTTGC
>JTFN01002134.1_pt1 | contig 20880 bp, 16 predicted proteins | sample 235401 | NCBI WGS metagenome assembly JTFN01 (sample SAMN03067589, study PRJNA260952) | activated sludge metagenome | biome: Sludge; feature: Wastewater; isolation source: CETP activated sludge from augmented bioreactor treating industrial... | place: India:Gujarat | collected 2013-04 | reverse complement strand
TTCAAATAAAATTACAGTTCCTAGTACCGAAAAGGAAAGTTCTTCTATTACTTACATAATTAAAAATGGAATACTACAAAATGCAACTTGGATAGAGAATTCTCAACCTTATGCATATGGTGTTTTCAAAGACGGAATTTTGCAATTTAGAAATGTAGATGTAAATTTGGATGGTTTCTATGAGATTTGTGAAGTTTATGGATATGATCCAGATAATATAGAAAAATATGTCCCTTTGCAGAAAGGTTTATTTGGTACGATCCCAAAGAGCGAATTTACTCAGTTAGATGGATTGTATTTGTCTGAATTAGTTATTGATAACGATTTAAATAGTATCCCTGAGTATACAGAATTGTTTTTGCAAAATGGTGGTCGTTTATGTAGGTGGTACACAGATAACGATGAAAAATGGGATTTTGAATATGTTGAGTTTCAAGATGGTAAGATGGTTCTTTCTCGATTTAGAAATCCAGTATTAGAGACTATCGTTGAGATTGAGTATGAAGATGGTATTCCGGTACAAGTGATTGATAATGGTATAGAAAAAGATGTTTTAAAAGATCCTGATTCTAATTTTTACTGGATAGGAAAAAATCCTGGCAAGGGAATTGCGAAAAAATTGCAAGAAAAGCTTAACCTTACTAAGGGTTCAGGTGTTTATAAGATAACGGTAAGTGAAGAAATAAATGAAATAGATAATAATTCTTTTAGAATTATTGCTGTTTGTTATGGAGATTTGTATTTTGGAGAAATTATTGAACGCTAAATTATTACATTTTATCTTAATTACGGTGCTATTATCTTTTATAGGATGCAGTTCTGTAAAGGTCTCGGATTATGTTTCTCCCAATTACAGTGATAGTGAAATTAGAGCTATCGAAATACAGAATATTTCGGAAAACTTAAAAGAAAAACCTGTTGAATCTCTTTGGAAAGCCTATCTATTAAAAAATACAGAAAATATTTCTGGGACCTCGCAATCTTCTGACGAAATTCAATTGTTTAATACAAGTGCTAATTATTGTTTAGATTTGTATTATCAAGCTAGAGAAAAAAATGACATTGTTAACGCAAACCGCTACTATTCAAGTTTATCGCTTTTAGCCCCAGATTCAGTAAAAGAAATTACTATCGATTTTTCTGAGGATCAAAAAAAACTTGCATCTTTGGCTACATCTCATGACGCACGAAACGAAGAGAATGATATAATACAAACCAAAAAAGTTTCAGATTTTATTGCTGGTACTGTAACGATTTGGATAGACTTAGGTATAAAAGTGGAAAAAGGTGTCGGATATGCAAATCGTGTAATTGGTTCCGGCTTTTTTATTAGAAAAGATGGATATATCGTGACAAATTATCACGTTATCGAAGAAACTGTTAATCCAAAGTACGAAGGATATTCAAGATTATATATAAAATTATCTTCAGATACAGAAACTCGAATTCCTGCTCGTGTTGTTGGATATGATAAATCTCTTGATATTGCCTTGTTAAAAACCGAGGTGGATGCACCCTATGTTTTTACGCTGGGAAGTTCCCTAAACCTAGAGGTTGGAGATACTATTTATGCTATCGGTTCGCCAATTGGACTTACTAGTACTATAACACGAGGAATTGTCTCGTCGTATGATCGCCAACTTTTATCTACAGCAGCGGTTATGCAAATAGATGCAGCTGTAAATTCTGGAAATTCTGGCGGACCTCTGATTAATAAAGATGGAGAGGTTCAAGGTATTGTTTTTGCTGGTATTACTGATTACGAAGGCTTAAATTTTGCTATTCCAGTTGAGTACTTAAAAGCCATTATACCTCGACTTTATAATGATGATTTTTTTGATACGAACGATACACAAAATAATTCAATTTCATTACCTAAAGAAGTTACCTCTGCATGGATAGGAGCTTATGGAATAACATATAAGGAACCTGGTCAGTTAGAAGGTAGTGGAGTTCAAGTTCTCTATACGATGCCAGGTGGATCTTGTGATTTGGCTGGTATAAAAAGTGGAGATATTATAACAGCAATTAATGGGCAAAAAGTAAATTCAATTGAAGAATTAGGATTTGAAATGGTAAAGTTATCTTCTAAGATGGTTGTTCCTTTTTCTTTGGCAGATTCTAATAGAAAAGATATTCCTGTATATCTTGATGTTCGACCTGAGTATCCAACCCTTCAAATACGGGAAAGAGATAGTGATTATAATTTGATGTATTCTTTATTGGGTATGAAATTAGAAAATGCTTCAGCATCCAAAAAAAATCAGTTCATCGTTACTTCAATTGTAAAGGGTTCAATTGCTGACGAAAGTGGTTTTTCAGTTCATGATTCTGTGACATTAGAGAAAATGGAAGCAAAAGAGGATGATGGTTATTTTGTTATTCAAATTTATACAAAAAAAAGAAAAAGTGGCTATTTAAATGTAAGCCTTTCAATAGGGGCTCCTATGGACAGCTATCAAATTTTCTAATAGAATGCGCTCATGATAGATTTATCTTTAAAGCGTAATTTTTGTATTGTTGCACATATAGATCATGGGAAATCAACACTCTCTGATAGGCTTATTCAAAAGGCTCAAATTATCGACGATCGTAAATTTAAAAATCAAATCCTTGATACGATGGATATCGAAAGAGAACGTGGAATAACTATAAAAAGTCAGGCCATAACCATTCCGTATACAGCCAAGGATGGAAAGGTATATGAACTTAATTTTGTTGATACACCTGGTCATGTTGACTTTTCCTACGAGGTTTCTCGTGCTATTGCAGCCTGTGAAGGTGCTATATTAATAATAGATGCAAGCCAGGGTGTTGAATCACAGACTCTGAGTAATATGTATTTGGCACTTGAACAAGATTTGGAAATACTTCCTGTAATAAATAAAATTGATTTACCTGCAGCAGATATACCACGGGTTAAGAGCCAAATAAAAAAAGATTTAGGGCTTGATCCAGACGATGCTATTCTTGTCTCTGCAAAGACAGGAGAGGGAATTGATGAACTTTTGGAAGCGATTGTAAACTATTTCCCGGCACCAAAGCCTTCTAACACTGATACAACAAGAGCACTTATTTTTGATTGCCACTATGATTCTTATCGTGGAGTTGTTGTCCATTTAAGAATGTTTTCTGGTCGTATAAGAGAAGGAGACATGATTCACTTTATGAATCGTAATATTGATTATAAAGTTGAGACTTGTGGTATTTTTAAAATAAATATGGAAGAAAACGGTGAATTGAATGAGGGTGATGTTGGCTATATTATTGCAGGTATAAAAACTATTTCTGATGTAAAAGTTGGGGATACAGTAACACTTACTAAAAACCCAGCAAATAAGCCTCTTGAGGGTTTTAAAGAAGTAAAGCCTGTTGTTTACTCTTCTATATATCCTGTAGATACTAATGATTATGAAGAACTGCGTGATAGTATGGAAAAGCTTGAATTAAATGATGCTTCATTAATTTACGAAAAAGATAGTTCTTTAGCTCTAGGGCATGGATTCCGTTGTGGTTTTTTAGGACTCCTCCATTTAGAAGTTGTTCAAGAGCGCCTTGAACGCGATTATAATCAATCTGTTATTTTTACAGCTCCTTCTGTTCGCTATAAAATAAAACTTACAACAGATGAAGAAATCTTTGTAGATAATCCTTCTGAATATCCTGATCAGACTCGAGTAAAAAGTGCTGAAGAACCATATATTATTGCATCAATAATTACACCTTCTACGTATGTAGGACCTATTATTGCTTTATGTGAAGGTAAGCGTGGAACTCAGACAAACATGCAATATTTAGATGAAAAACGTGTTGAAATAACGTACGAAATGCCTCTTGCTGAAGTTCTTTTTGATTTTTATGATCGTTTAAAAAGTTGTACTCGTGGATATGCCTCTTTTGATTACGAAATAAGCAGTTATAGGCCAACTGAATTGGTTAAAGTAGATATTTTAATTAATGGAGAGCCTGTAGATGCTCTTGCTCAGCTATCTTTTAAAGGGAATGCTGTTGTTCATGCACGTAATGTTTGCAGTCAGTTGAAAGATGAAATACCTCGACATCAGTTTAAAATACCAATTCAGGGTGCAATAGGAAGTACTATAATAGCTCGTGAAACTATTTCTGCATTACGAAAAGATGTTCTTGCAAAATGTTATGGAGGCGATATTACTCGAAAACGTAAGTTGCTCGAAAAACAAAAAGCAGGTAAAAAACGAATGAAAATGGTTGGTAATGTAGAACTTCCACAAAGTGCATTTCTAGCAGTATTAAAAACCAAAGAAGAATAAAAAATACAAAAATACTCAGACTTGTCGATTTGCTAGAATTACGTTAAAATATAATGAAATACTAGTTATAGAATTGAAGCTTAAATAAAAACGGAGATAAAATGAAAGAATTTTTACCATATAAAGTTGTAAGAAATGATGCGCTTAAATTAGCAGATAAAATAAATAAAGATGGATTTGTACCTGATGTTATATATGATTCCCTTCGTGGTGGCGCTTATATGGCAAATGTTATTAGTGAATATTTTAAACTTGCACGAAAAGATGTTCATCCTGTTCTATATGCAGCTGTCGTAGCGCGTTCATATACAGACATTCGTGAGAATAGTAAAGTTATGATAGATGGATGGACATATTCACCGGAGCATTTACGACATGGTGACAAGATTATGATAGTTGATGATATTTTTGATACTGGAAAGACACTTAACTATTTAGTTGAAGTTCTTCTCGAAAAAGGTATTCCACGGAATGATATAAAAGTTGTAGTCCATGACTATAAATATTTTACAGATCAGGAAGAACAACTTCCAATTCAACCTGATTACTGGTGTCGAAAGTTTGTTCAAAAAGATCGCAAAAATGATAATTGGATTCATTATGAAAGTCATGAATTAATTGGTTTAACTGCAGAAGAGCGAGAAGAACATTATTATAAAGATGATGAAGAACTTCGCGATGTGCTTGAACCTCTGTTTCAAAAGAATAAATAATAGTATGAATAACAAGAGATTAAGTTTATTTTTAATTCCTCTTATTTTCTTATTTGTAACCTTACCTCTATTTACTCAGAATACGCAGATGGAAGAAGGTTCTTCTACAACAGAAAATAATGATACAAAAAATACAGCTCCTCTTGTAAATATTATAAGCCCTGTTAGTGGTACTTGGGCAAATATACAACCACTTGTATTAGAGCGAGATGATAATACTGATGTATATTATTCGTTTAATGGAGACGATCCCTTAAAATCGGGGTTTGTATATGACGGATCTGTTCGTATAAATTTAGATGGTGATGTAATGGTACGTATTACTGCTGTTCGTGATGATGCAATGGAGAGCTATACAGTTACGTACTCAGTAAATAAACAAGAAGATTTATCTTTTGTACCCGAAGAAAATATACATGCTTATATAGAAGTAAATTCAGAGAAAGGGATTAATATCCCTTCGTCATATGAGTATTCTCTTGGGGTCAGTGATATTCATAATTCTGGTCGAAATTTAAAATTTACAAAACCTGTTGTAATAGAACGTCTTATTCCTCTTAAAATTTATACTAAGAATGGAATATTTAGGTATATTTTGAAAACGGGTGATATAAACGCACGATCAAAATTAGAAAAAGCACAAAATGATGTTACTTTTACTGACTGGAATTATTTAGAATTTAAAAATGGGAAACCTATTATATATTCTGTAGACAATGGAACTCTTATGGAGTCAAAATCAGGACATATTACAATTGATCGAAGTGTAGATCACACGATTATTTGGTATGAAAAAGATGATTATGATCCAAAAGCTAAGGAAAAGAATTTAGGTAAAACTCTTTTTGTTCCTGCAAAAACTGAATTGGTAGGGTATCCTAAAGACCTTGCTAGTTCAGATTTGGTTAATTTAAAACCTAAAAACGCTGAATACATTTTAGGGTTCATTGCAGAAAATGGCGAACAAATATATTGCAAAGAATTGACAGTTGATACTCTTTTTGGTGATGCACTTGGATTTAATAAAGAAATATCTTTTTACTATCAGGGTGTAAAACAAGGTTCGGTTGTAGTTACCTTTGTCGTAGATAAGATTCTTCCAGATAAACCCGAATTTATTACATCAGCTAAACAATTCTACTCTCGGGAAAAGGTAGTTCTCGATTTTGATACAGATTATTCAATATATTATGCTATAGCTGATTCATATACTTCTAAAGATGGATTTTATTTAAATTCCGATAATACCGATAGGTTCCCAATGCCACAGGTTAAAGAAGATGATTATATTTTATTTTCTGGAGATCCAGTTGTACTTGAATGTCCAGATTATATTGCTCGTTTGTTTACTGTATATGCATATGCGCAAGATTTTGCTGGTAACAAAAGTCCTATTGTTTCTTATCGTGTAGTTGTTGATACTGCGAACTATTATATTAGTAAAGATACAGAACTTACTGATGTGAAAGATTCTACTAATGATGTTGAATTGAAAAGTAATAATCTAAGTGAAGTTAATGTGAGTGTAATTCCTGATGGAACAGCAATGCATCCTTATAAAAATCTTGACTCTTTACAAAAATTTGTTACGGCAAAAAGTAAAAAAATAGTACATATTACAGGAAGTTTTACTTCTTTACCTACTTATGACGTTACAGCTGATCTTGAAATTATAGGAGATGGTAATACTGAGTTAAATTTTGCTCCAGGGTGTGGAATTAATATAATTAATGGTAGTGTGTATATTTGTGGGTGTACTGTTAAATATATGAATTATACAAGTGAGGATCGTTATCAAAATTATTTGTTTAATGCTCTTAATTCTAAACTACTACTAATTGATTGTGAAATTGTTTCTCGACCTGGAAAATCCGGAACGGCTATAAAATTAACAAATTCGTCTATGTCAGCTGCAAATACTGGAATTACTGTTCAGGCAATTTCGTATGTTTCTGCAATTTCAGCAGATAATTCTGAACTTATTCTTAAAGGTATACGAGCTGTAGTGGTTGGTCAAACTGCAGTTGCAATTTCTTTAAATAAAGGAATTGGTTCTTTGGATTCGAGTACATTTAATGTTTTATCAGATTTACCGCGTGCCGTAGAATTAACTGAATCTTCGGCTGTTCTAAAAAATTCAAGTTATGTATCTACGAAATGCATGGAGGATGTTCCTGCAATTTGGCTAGATAGTAAATCTAAGATTTTTATAAACGAAAATAATACCATTTCCGGTTTTTCTACCTTACTAGTGGAGTAAAAATGAAAAAGGATTATATTGCTATTTTAATTGTGTTTACATGCTTAACATTAAGCTTATGGGCACAAAAAGTTGTATCAAGTGGTTTAGATTTTAATACAGCTACAAAAGAAGAGTTAACCAATGTTGGCAGTACCATTTCTTTGTCAGATTATGAAAATTTAAAAAATGAATGGAACAATTATTTTTTGACAATTACGGCTTTTGACTCTACATTAGAAGCTGATATTTCAACGTATCAGCAAAAACTCTTGGCATGTTTAGAAGATGAATCATCGAGAGGAATCTTGCAGCCTTATGCTCTTGGTGAAGTAATTTTTTATAAATATTTTGCCTTAGAATCTCCACTTGTGACAGCAAGAAATAATACTGAATTAGAATCCGAAATAGATAATTTTTTACTACATATTGTTTCTTTGGACGCAAAATCATCGGTTAAAATGCTACAAAAACAAAACATATTCTGTAATGTTTTTTCTTTTTTATCAGTTTCAGAACCAAATAAACAGATGGGTATTGCTTCGAATTTAAAATCTCTTATAAACCAACTTTCCTTTAATGACCAAAAAACTGGTAGTGCAAAATTTGATCCTGAGTTAGAAAAAATTATAGTGTATCATGCTATAAATCGACTTAATACATTACAGTTTGAAACACCAGAACGAAATTTATGGATAGAATTAGTAAATACTCCTTCTGTATGGTATATATTTCAACATTGCGAAGATTTCGCTAGTTTAAGAGAACAATGGAATAAAAAAGGCTTTGGACAAAGAGATTTAGTTAATTTAGAAGATGGGTATTTTTCAGAAAAATCCAGAGCGATATATCATATTCAAGATTTATTACAGGAAATTTCTGGAAAAGAAAGGTTGTTAGGGATTCCTTCTGCAGAAGTGTTTCCAGTGTATTCAGAAAGTATAATTGAATTTGTTGAACAAGACGAGTTTATTCTTTTTTTGTGTTCAGAAGATGATGTAAAGCAGTTAGATGTGGAATTAAATGCATTTAATGAAGCTCTAAATTTATGGGCGTCAAGAATTAATACGCTTGCAATAACTGGGGAGGCCTCTAATGCCGAAAAAAACTAAAAAAAAATCTCCTGCAGGTAAAATACTAGGCTCTATTGTTGCTCTAATTATTATTTTTTTTGGAGTAGGATCTCTAATGTATTTTACTAAAAATTTTCCAGAGTTTAACAATAAAATTGATTTAATTTTTACTACGATTAATAATGATTTATCAAATTCGAATAACATATCTAAGAATCATGAAATTATACCAATTGAAAAAGATACAAAATTAATTTTACCTTCTATTTTTACACAACAGCCTGTTTTTTCTGGGCTTTTATTGGGGGAGGTTGATTTTACATCTGATGAAAGTATTACTGCAAATAAAAATGCTCAAGAAGAATGGAAAATACGTAATTTCGAGTACGTTTCTGATTATGTACAAGTTACAAATATTAGCCAAGGAGAAGATTGTTTTATATTTATCGATTCTGAACCGGCTCTCGTTTGCATAGAAAAACAAACTGGTGAAGTTAAAAGAACTGTTTGTCCTGTGTTCCCGGGTACTAAGGGGTGGTTAAAGGATACTGATTATGTATTTGTAGGAAGAGATTCGTTGCAGTATGTATTTTCTTTTGATGCGATAAATTCAAAACTGGATACTGTAGCAACAACCGAAAAAAATATTTCTATAAATGAAGAAAAACCTCTTTCGTTTTATCTTGAAAAAATTGCATTGGATAAAAAATCTGAAGTGGCTGTTTTAGATGGTTTAAGAAATTGGGCCTCTTATGATGAGAATGCATCTTTACCAACTTTACAATTTATTGATGCCACAAAAATTGATACTTTATATCCTATAAAATCGAATGATATTCAGTATGATTTGAAAACTCCGTCTTTATTTGTCTTTTCTCCTCTTAAACAAGGTTTATATAAAATAGGCTTATCCGATGATGCTGGTACTTGGTTACGTACACGTGCGTATGTTGCTATTTATACAAAGGGAGAACTTTCTTTGGTAAGTCTTGATTATGATAGTGATCGACCTCAGGTGCAATTACAACTTTCAAATAATCAATTGTATTACATTGCTGCAGGAAATTTTTCAGAAAGAGAGAGCCTTATTAATTCTCAGGAAGATCGCCCTCAATTATTTTTAAAGATAATGGCTGTTCAATAATGCTAATATGTGGGACGGATGAAGCAGGTCGAGGCCCCCTTGCAGGACCAGTAACAGCAGGAGCTGTAATTTTACCAGATGACTTTCCAATTGAAATATTAAATGATTCTAAAAAGTTAAACGAAAAAAAACGGAATTTTGCTGCAACTGTGATAAAAGAAAAAGCACTTGGTTGGGGAGTTGTTAATATAAGTCAAGAAATTATAGATGATATTAACATTTTACAAGCCAGTCTTTTGGCAATGAAACTTTCTTGCGAAAAAGCAATGGCGATGATTGATGAAAATGAAGATCTGTCTGGTGAACCCATCCATGTAATTGCTGATGGTAATAAAGTTCCAGATGTAAATTGTGATGTAGAAGCTTTAGTTAAGGCAGATTCAACAATACCAGCTGTCATGGCGGCAAGTATTCTTGCAAAAACAGAACGAGATGCTCTTATGGTTCAATATGATAAGCTTTATCCAGAGTATGGGTATGCTCAACATAAAGGGTATCCTACAAAGGCTCATCGTGAAATATGCAAAAAAATAGGTCCTTCGCCTATTCAGCGCAAGACCTTTTCTTATAAATAGTTATTTATTTTTCAGCTTTTCTTTTAGAAACAATGTGAATCTTTCCAGTCCGTTTAATACCGTCCGGTTTACGTTCATTATCATTTTTTTTGGCATAGATACGTTTTTTTTCGGCTTTTTTTGCAGCACGAGCGGCAGAACGGGCTTTTGATGTTTTACCAATAAAATCCAAAGACGATTCAAGTCCTTTTAAAAATTTTTGAATATCATCATCAAAAACAACAATATCTCGTCGCTCAAAGACTTCACCGTTTTTACTCTTGCTTTCTACAATTTGCAAAAATATATCACCAGTACGATTTTCTTTTACATTAAAGAAATAAGATCGATTGTTCATTACAACTTGTTGTGTGTATAATTCTCCACGAATAGCCATTAGTTATTACCTCTTAGAGGGGAAAACACCGATGAACATTGCATACTGGCCCTTCCCTAGATTGTGTTTTGACTTTAACATTAATATATAGTTTACGCAAGATGTATTAAAGGAGTTAGTTTTTATCCTTTAAATATCTGCTTTTTCGAGCATTTCTGTCTCCCAAGCTAGCAACTCTTTTTCTATCTTGCTTGTATCTTTATTTGCATTTTTTTTAACATCACAAAGTATGCGAAAAACAGGTTCTGTTCCGGATCCTCTCATCCACATAAATGCAATTGGAAGACCTGCTTTATCGTTAAAAATAATTTTGAGTCCACCTTTTCCAGAAACACTAAAATCTGTACTATTTTCTAGAACCTGAGTGCCATTTGAAGTCATTGCAGTATATGTATAAAATCCATACTTATTTGCAATTTCAGTTTTTTTACGTGACCATTCGTTTTCAAAAACTTTTTGGAAATTTGATTTAAGTGTAGAGTGATTGGTTGTTTTTATGTGTAATATAGCTCTTTTTTCTGAAACACCAGTTGTGATATATTTTGGTAATGTCTCTATTATATCAGTAAGTGTGAAATCGTCTTTATAAGAAGATTCTTGATTACTTTTTTTGCACCATAAATGAAAAAGTCCTTTTTTAAATGGTTTATCAGTGTTTTTTGCTGTATCTCGAATGCAGAGTAATTTAATAAGTGCAAAGAGTGTGTTGATTGGATCTCTTACTGCGGCCGGATGAGTTATATTGCCACCATTGGAGCCTTCTCCTAAGATGCGCACTTCATAACCTTCTTTTCGAAGTTCTCGTGCACGATTTACAACATTGGCTTCTCCTACTTCTGCCCGTCCTACATAGGTATTAAATGCCTTTGCGATTTCATCGATTCTCATGCTTGTAGGTCCATTTACTGCAATAGCCAATTTGGGTGAATTTATTTTTGTTGTATTAGTGACAGAGCTTTTTTTGTTCTCGAACTTCCACGTGCTATATGCGAGTTCGGCTAAAACTGAAAGTGCAAATACTTCTTGAGCTTTTAAAACCTTTGCTGTTTTTGTTTTAGAGTCCCAATAGACTACATTCCCTCGATCGCCATCGCAGTCAGGCATATAACCAAGAATTGCATCTGATTTTCCTTGCTTTTGTAAAAGATTCATGTGAGCAGCACAATGGACAAGGTTTTCTGGTTCAGGAATAATGGCATGAACAATTTTGCCCGCAATATTATTAATTGGATAAAAGTTTAGGCCTTGTTGTTCAAAAAAAGTCTCATCAATACTAAGCGTTCGAGCACTTCCGTTTAGGTCTGCGACAATACCAAACTTAAATTTTTTAATTCCATTAGCAATTGGTTCAAAAGCCTTTATTTGTTTATTTTTTGTTGTTTCACCTGTGATTACTTGCATAGTAAAATCACGATATGATTGGAGAGCTTCCTCTTTTAGTATTTTTTGCTTTGCATATATTGCTGCTATATCAGCTTTGTTGTCATCCATTAATGATTTAGCTACTGTTTCTGGATGATCTATGTTGCAAAGGGTTCTAAAATGATGAGCAAGTTTAGAAGCAACTTGTCCTGGAATTACTCCTCCGTCATTTAGACCAAATTTAATCCCATTATGACCTATAGGATTGTGGCTTGCAGATATATAAACAAATCCATCTATAGAGCGAGCATAAGTCATAATTTCTGGAGCAGCACATACTCCTGTAAAATGAACTTGAATTCCTTCATTTAATAAAACTTTGAGAATGCAATCTGCAATTGCTGGTCCTGTAGGTCGAGTATCCATACCAACAGCAATAATAGGAGGATGGTTAGTCTGTACGGAAAGATTGTCAATTTTATTATTTATATAATCAGCAAATGTTTTTCCTATAAAAGCCGAAATTGCAGTTTTTTCTAGACCTATTTCTGGTTTAGGGTTGTTTTCATCTCCATCTTGAACAAAAATCATTCGCCAACCAGAAGCAGAAAGGATCATTGAGTTTAAATATTCGTTAAAAAGATTTTCCATTCGACTAGTTTAATACAAATATCAATATTATGCTATTTTTTTTACATGAAAAAAAAACCAAAAGTTGTTATATTAAGAACATGAATATAGAAAAGATACCTGTTAATCAACCTCAAAACGGAGATACTTGTCTTGTTGGGCTTTCTGGTGGGGTAGACTCTAGTCTTACAGCTATTTTGCTTAAAGAGCGTGGCTGTAAAGTTATTTGTGTAACGATGAGTGTATGGAAAAACGATTTACCTCTTGAATCTTCAAAAACTGGAATTCGTACTTCTTGTTATGGACCAGATGAGCATATAGATATAGAACAATGTGAAATATTTTGCAAAGAACAAGGGTTTGAATATCATGTTATAGATTGTGGTTCTACATATAAAGAGCATGTGCTTGAATATTACAAAAGCACATATCGTAAAGGCTTAACTCCTAATCCTTGCATTATGTGTAATCCCTATGTAAAATTTGGGGCCCTTTTAGAGGGTGCTGATAAAATGGGTCTTTCATATGATTATTTTTGTACTGGGCATTATGCCGCTCTTGTTAGACCCAAAAAACCTTTAAATGAAGTTTATGAAAGTATGGAGAGTGTACAAAATGATACTAGAAAGGCTTTTTCTTCAAATATTTCTGATTCGGTTTACTTGCACCCAGTAATGATAGATGGCGCTTTTGATAAAACGAAAGATCAAGGATACTTTTTATACCGAGTCCCTTCAAAGATCTTCGAGAAAGTTAGATTTCCTTTATCTGCAATGAAAAAAACAGAAGTTGTTGCGATGGCAAAAGCACATAATTTAGTAAGCGCAGATCGTACTGAAAGTCAAGATTTTATTCCTTCTGAGTATTTAGATGTACTGTTTTCTGATAAACCCTCTGTTCCAGGTGATATAGTGGAATTTGGAACCGGAAAAAAATTAGGAGAACATCGAGGTATTGAGCATTACACAATTGGACAACGAAAAGGTCTTGGTATAGCTATGAATCATCCGGTATATGTGCAAGCTTTGGATGCTGAAAAAAATCAAGTTGTTCTTGGTGAAAATGATGACTTGTTACAAGATTCTATTACTATTGCTGATTGTGTCTGGGCTGGAAATTACGTACCACAAAAGCCATTTAAAGCGTATGTAAAAATACGATTTGCAAGCAAACCTGCTATGGCCGTGATAACTCCAATTTGTTTAGGCGAAGATGCAAGCTATACTATCCAATTTGAAAAACCTGTGCGTGCGGTTGCTCCTGGGCAATCTGCTGTTATTTATATGGATTCAATGATTCTTGGTGGAGGAATTATACAATAGACTGGGGGATTCTAAAAAAGTATGAAACGAATATATATGGATTACAATGCAACGACACCTCTTGCACAAGAAGTCAAAGAAAGTTTTATAAAAGCTCTTGATGTATATGCAAATGGAAGTAGTTTGTATGAAGATGGACGTTTTGGCAACAAAATGATTCAAACAGCACGGCAAAATGTTGCTACGCTAATAGGGGCTCATTCTTCAAATGAGATTATTTTTACTAGTGGTGGCTCCGAATCTGATAATACCGTATTTAATACAATGATTTCGGAAAGTAAAAAACGTGGGCGTAATGTTATTGTAACAACAGCTATAGAGCATCCTGCTATTATGAACTCTGCTTCCTTTTTAAAAGAGGCAGGGCTTGATGTCATCTATTTGCCCGTAGATGCAGAAGGTTTTGTTGACAGTAAAGCTTTTGAGTCAGCAATGCAGCAAAAACCGCTTTTGGTTGCAATTATGGCGGCTAATAACGAAATTGGCACAATTATGGATATTAAAAATTTGTGCAAAAAAGCGCATGAAGCCGGGGCACTTTTTCATACAGATGCAGTTCAAGCTGTCGGCAAAATTCCGTTTAATGTAACAGACTTAGATGTTGATTATGCTGCTTTTTCGGCTCATAAAATATATGGACCAAAAGGGGTAGGAGCTTTGTACGTAAAAAAAAGTTCTCCAATTGTTCCTTTGATTAGAGGGGGTGAGCAAGAACATAATTTGCGGGCAGGAACCTATAATGTTCCAGGAATTGCAGCTTTTGGGAAAGCTGCAGAACTTGCTCAAGGTGATGTAAAAGTGTACGACACTCAGGTCAGAGCTCTTAGAGACCGATTAAGAGATGGGCTATGGAATACAATACCAAATATTACATTAAATGGGCCTATAAAAGCCGGTATAGATGATAAACGAGCTTTACCAAATACACTCAATGTATCTTTTCCGGGAGCTGAAGGTGAGTCAATTTTACTTTATTTAGATTTACTCGGTGTCGATGTTTCTACAGGTTCGGCCTGTGCTTCAGCAAGCTTAGATGCATCTCCTGTTTTAACGGCTATAGGGCTAGGGCCGGAGCTTGCACATAGTTCTATTAGATTTAGTTTGGGCAAATCTAGTACAAAAGACGATGTTGACTATGTACTCGAAAAACTGCCACCTGTTATCCATAAACTACGAAAAATGTCAACGATAGAATAGGTGTATTTATATAATTTCTGAATCTTTTTTTATTTTTAAAGCTTTTTTACACAAAATGTAAATATTGACAATATCAGATATAATTGATATAAATCAGCAACGTTTCAATATCATCAAACAAGAGGTTTTATGAAGAAAAAAGTGTTCAGAAAATCAATATTGGTATATCCATTTGTTATATTTCTTGTATTAGTACTGGGTGGATTAGTTCTCATGATAGTAGAAGAAAACAATGTGGATGCATCACAGCAAAGTGACAATATCAATGAGATTATTGCAGAATACGGGCCAGATGGTCTTCCACAAATTTCGGAAGAACTTTCTAGTGATTTACCAAGTTATTTAGTCTTGGCTGGAACTTTTTTTGCTGTTTTTCTTGCTAGTCTTAGTATTTTCTCGTACAAATGGACAATTACAGAAAATGGTATTGAAATGAAACATGGTATTTTCCCTTGGTTCAAACACTATGGATTTTGTAGATATTCAGATATTTATAATGTTTACTTTTATAAACCGAATTTAAGTTTTTTTGGATGGTTATTCCGTTATGGTACAATTGCTTTTTCTACTACGGCAGGAACTACTCAAGAGTATAGTGAAAAAATGATGTGTTTTCCTAATCGTTTTGTTTCAGAAGCAACAACTGCATTAATGAATTTTCGTTCAGGGAACGCAAGTAAAGCTAAACCAACAAATACTTCAACTTCTACTAAGAAAACCACTGCGACTAAAAATAAAACATCTACAACTGCAAAAAAAGCAAAAACTGCTACAACTTCAAAAAAGAAATCAAATAAAGATTCTGATATACTTAATCAATTGGAAAAGCTTGCACAATTACAAAAATCAGGCGCAATAGATGAGGATGAATTTAAAAAATTAAAAAAGAAATTAATAAAATAGGCTTTTTTGACCAAGTTTTCTTATGTAGTTGCTAATTCTTCGACAACAATTGCAGGTACTAAATTGGTTGCAAAAATATCTGATTTCATTAGATTGAATCCAAGTATCGCGTGAGGGGATAATTCACCTTAATTTAATAGATTTTTGTCACAAATCACTTTTTGTTAGCCAGTCTAGATATTTTATAATAGTTTCCATTATTTGTTGGGTTATTTTTGCCTAAGACTAAAATTATATAGCAAGATTGACGCCTAGATAAGTTGTGTTATAATTAAAGTAATGAGATTAAATGTAAAAAATTATGACGGTGAAAATTTGTCAGTTAGTTTTGATTATAGCAAACCTGTACTTCAAGTAATGAGGAACTTGCCTAGCCGACAATGTGGTTAAAATCTTTTGACAAATGCTTTTCTACTATACCAGCTCAGAAACTCTCACAAAAAGAGATAAATCAGTTTCTAACAGAACTTGCTACTAAGCGAAATGTAAGTCCATCAACCCAAAATCAAGCGCTCGCAGCCTTGCTTTTTTATTTTAGATTCTTAAAAGGCGAAACTGCAACAAATCTTGATTCTGTAATCCGTGCTAAAAAGAAAATCCATATACCCGTTGTTTTTAGCAAAAATGAAGTACAGTCAATTTTTATGCATCTAGAAGGTGCAAAACTACTCGTTGCAAGATTGTTATATGGAACAGGAATGCGATTAAACGAATGCTTATGCCTTAGAATTATAGATATAGATTTTGATCGAAATGAGATTTTTATTCATAATGGTAAAGGTGGTAAAGATAGGCGCACCATGATTCCACGTGCATTAGTACAACCATTAAAAACACAAATTGATATTGTACAAAAAATTCATCAGCAAGATTTAGCTGATGGTTTTGGAGACGTAGAAATTTCTAATGCACTTAAACTAAAATATACCAATGCACCCAAAGAGCTAAAATGGCAATGGCTTTTTCCGCAAAAAAACCGTTGGAAGAATACTACGACAGGTGAGCAAGGGCGATATCATACGGATGCATCTATAATAGAGCGAGCTGTTCGCCGTGCAATCTTAAAAGCAGGAATCCAAAAAAATGCTTGTTGTCACACTTTTAGACATTCTTTTGCAACCCATCTACTCGAAAATGGCTACGACATTCGCACCATTCAAGAGCTTTTAGGGCATTCTGATGTAAAAACAACAATGATCTATACCCACGTCCTAAACAAAGGCCCCTGTGGTGTAAATAGCCCCTTAGATATGTTGTAATTTGAATATGGTTGTTGTTGTTGTTCTTTTGGGATGGAAAGCTTATTAGGGTCTGTATAAGATGATAAGCTTTTATGTTATTATGTTATAATATTGGGAATTGTTGAAATAAGATGGCATCTTATACGGACAAGAATGCGGGGTTAAATAATTTAATCAGGAACTGATGAAGTTATGTTAGGTTGATGGCAAAGCCACTTCTTAATAAATTACTTTTTTCAAAGAAATATTGGAGGATTAAATGAAAAGAGAAAAAATCATAATAGGAGTTATGCTTATAGCAACTTTATTTATAGGTTGTGTACCAAAATCAAAATACGATGAACTGGTAAAGGAAAACGAGAATTTAAAAATAGAAGTTGATGAGTTAAAAAATGGTGAAGAACGCTTAATAACTCCAAGGCAGAATATGATAAAGTGGGCGATGAAATTTACCGCCTACGTGACGAAAAACAGAAAGTACAGCTCGAAATCATCGGACGGGACGAACTAAAAAAACGCATCGCCGACATGAACACATTCCTACGGGAGCAGCCCACCGCCATTACGGAATACGACGAGCCGCTTGTCCGGCGGCTGATTGAAAAAATTACCGTCTTCGAGGACAGATTCACGGTGGAATTTAAGTCCGGCGTGACGGTGGATGTAAATGAATAAGGGCCAAAAAAGCAAGGCACTCTACGGAATATGTAGGGTGCCTTGATTTGTCACTAAAGAGTGACTATTATAACATGCAGTCAAAGCCGACAGAGCTGTGAGGTAAGCGTATATTTTGAGTACTTTGTTGTGTATCTCAGAAGCACGCCATTAAATACTATCATCGAACAAATCCCTTTTCAATCTATTTGCGGTCTCATTGTTGCTTTATCATGGCGACGTGTCAGAATGCGGCAGAGAATAGCGTCTGCGATCAAAGCAACGCCTGACCAGAAAAACCATGTATTTACACCTACAACTTCAGCGACCGGTCCGGCAACAAGCAAACCTATCGGCATAGAAATAGTCATGGCTGTCATTAAGAGGGAAAACACTTTGCCCATCATTTCAGGCGCAATGCTTTCTTGAACATAAGCCATAACTGGAACATTCATAAAAGTACCGGAAGCGCCCAAGAAGAAACAGCACGTGGTAAATATCCAAAAACCGCTTGCCGGTAATGCTCCGCTAACCAGTGTAGCCAGACCCATCAAGCCAATTGCTAAGGTTGCCATTAAAAATCTCTTTTTCATTCCTCCCCACAAACCGATAACCAAAGATGAGAGAAGCAATCCGCCGGCAAAGACAAATTCCACAATGCTGTTGTGCCATGCTTCGCCCATAAAGTGGCTGCGCACCAACAACGGAAAAAGAGCTCCTAAAGGCATATAAAGTATGGTCATCAGCAGCATGGGGAAAAACACAGCCATCAAAGGCTTATTTGCCTTCATTGACATAAAGCCTTGCTTCATGTCGGACAATACATTCATCTTCTCATTGGTTTGCGGAATGTCCGGGATTGTGACAAACAGAAGGCAAATAATTGCAAAAGCTGCGCCCAGTATATCGACAATCATAATAGCCGCAATAGGCATAAAGGACATGAGCGCGGCGCCCAGCATAGGCCCCATCATGTTTGATATAGATTGAATCATATTCCCCCAGCCGCCCGCTTTGGTCAACATGTCTGCGGGTACAAACATCGGTATAGCCGCTTGCATAGCCGGGCCGTGAAAGGTACTTCCCAATCCGCGTAAAAATAAAACAATATAGATAAACCAAATAGGCGGTGTTGGCACAAGCAAAAATGCCAGGCCAAGAATAATGCTGGATACAGCCACCAAGCCGTCAGCGGCAATCATCACCGTGCGGCGGTTGTATCGGTCGATCCACACACCGGCAAAGGGTCCGATCATCATATTGGGAAGAAACGCAACAACGGATGCAATCGTCAGTGTGATGGCGGACTCAGTCTGAACGGTTAGCCACCAGATAACCGCAAACTGAACTGCGGCAGAACCTAAGATTGAAAAAGCCTGTCCTGTATATATTACAGCAAATTGTTTTTTCCAATTAGTTTTTTTATTCATTACTGAAAATCTCCTTTTATAAAATCAAAAAACGAACAACTACCTATGCGTTGTTCGTGCAGAAAGACATAATTTTACAATGAGATCCCATAAGCGAGGACGTACTCATGTAAACATGTCTTTAAGCACAACAAAATAACCCTATAATAAGGGCGGTGCTTAAAAAACAAATTACATGAATATCAAATACATAATTCTACCTCGCTTTCACTTTTTATAATAATACCACATTTTTATCAAAATCTCAATCTATCTCACTTAAATTCGGGTTTCCATTCAGAAGAAGGCATTTCACTTCGTTAATTAACCGCCTTAGCTGTATACAGGCATTTGCGCTCTCTGTTCCGGCTGCCGCAAATATTGAGTTTACTTTATCTTTGTAGTCAAGCGGGTGAGTGTTAAAACGATCTATCATACCGACTGCCTTTTTCTCGTTCAGACAGTATTCTTCATTTACTGCAAACAACACCTGGTTGAGCGCTGAAATCGCCCGCACTATATGGGCGGTGACATAATAAACATCATTTTTTTCCGCATTACTTTCTGCAAACATTTTCCGCATCACGCAGAATAAAATCAACATGGTATCCATCAATAGCGAGCCAACCGCCACCATTAACCCATTTTCCCCATTCGCCGGGTGTGACAACCAGATTATCCCTATGTTCATCATCCACAAGCTGCGCTGCCTTGTTCAAGGACACAAGGTCAAGTGTAGTTTTATCGTAATAGATACCGACATCAATATCCGATCCAGAGGAATGTGTACCCCTTGCACGCGAGCCGCCAAGCACAACAGCCTGAATGCCTGAAATGCCTGCCAATGCTGATACAACCTTATCTAATATTGTTTTAATTTCATTCATGTATGCTCCCTCCTAAATATTCGATTTTCCTATATTAACTGCCAGTTTCGCGGCAACATCCAACCTGACCACACAACCCCGGCAAAATCAAAAAACATCTAAATCGACCACTCGCAAACCCCTGTTATCCAAATTGACCACTCGCAAAGCACCGACATCTAAATCGCTCTGTCACGTCCAAAATCATGCCTTTGGACTTGTTCCCATGAACCGATATTTACTGATAGGAACTGTCATTTCGAGTTTTTCGCGATTTTGGGTCAAAATTCGGTTTTTTCCCCGAACTACGACTGTTTTCGCAAATCCAATCAGAATTTTCCGGCAACGCCGACTCCAAGAAGTGTAATTCCAGTCTATTTCTGCCGTCAAACCCTGATACGCGCTAATGCGACAAAGCTAACACATATAACTTCCCCACGAAGCCATATAAACTCCGATTTCGAGGTGTTATCCTGATCCGCATAATCTTCGTTTTTGGGTATTATACCGACACCAGTGCAAGCTCGGGAGGTGAACGAGCGCAGACTGACACTGGCTGATCCCGTTCCTCCTGCTTTGCCCAGTCAATAATCTTGGTAAGCTCTTTTGGATCCTCGATAATCGACACAACCGACATTGACCCCTGGCATTTTGGGCAGATAAACGGATCGACCTCGTAGACTTTTTGTAACAACCTTGCCCAACTTTGTTTACGCAGTTTAGACCATGCATCAGGGACTTGCACCGCTTCCTCATTCTCTGGCTTCTCTGGCGCTTTTGCTTGGACAATTTTGGATTCGCGTGGATGACCTTTTTGCCAACTTTCTGGGGCCAGGCTATAAATATTGGGGCGCTCTTGCCACTGCTTGCGGACTTTGCCCGCATAT
>JTFN01000361.1_pt1 | contig 21180 bp, 20 predicted proteins | sample 235401 | NCBI WGS metagenome assembly JTFN01 (sample SAMN03067589, study PRJNA260952) | activated sludge metagenome | biome: Sludge; feature: Wastewater; isolation source: CETP activated sludge from augmented bioreactor treating industrial... | place: India:Gujarat | collected 2013-04 | reverse complement strand
AAAATGTACATTTTGCAAGACTAAACCAGCTTTTTTATCTTTTATAACGGCTTTATCTTGTACTTCTTTATCACGTAGCGATATAGGATTGCTCCCAAAAAGGCGTTTTGAAATTTTGGGATTTGCTATAAATTGCTCTTTGCTATCATTAAAAATAATAGTTCCATCATCTATGGCAATGATACGATTTGCACGAAAAGCTTCCTCTATGTCATGTGTAATATGAATAATTGTACGTTCTGGGTTATCATTTTTCCATTCATCTAAATAATTTAAAATTGATACACGCATTGCAGGATCTACCATCGACACAGCCTCGTCCAAAACGAGAAGTTTGGGCGACAAAGCCAAAATACCTGCCAAAGCTAGCTTTTGTTTTTGTCCAAGTGACAGATTTGCGGTTTTATCTGCATGCCTATCTAGTAGGTCGATTAGTGACAGATAGTTACTTGTGCGTTTTTGCGTTACATCTTGCGGACATCCAATATTTTCTGGGCCAAAAGCAGTATCACGTTCGAGCGTTTCGGCAACAATTTGATCTCGCGGCGACTGAAATACAATTCCAGTTGGAACACCGTAATTTATATTTGATTTTTGAGATGATTCCAATGCAATCGTACCCGAATCTGGTTCTAAAAAACCGGTTAGTAAGCGAGCAAGGGTACTTTTACCAGAACCATTTGAGCCCAAAATAGCAACATATTCGCCTTTTTCAATTTTAAACGAAATATCTTTAACGGCATTTATATTACGCCCAGGATATGAGTATGTTACATTTTTTAGATAAAAAGCTGCCATTTACTTTGTTAATTCACTAACCATTTTTGCCATGCGATTAAGAGCTTCTTTTATCTTAATTATATCTGTAGCATAACAACAACGAATAAAACCTTCTCCGGCTTGGCCAAAAACAGAACCAGGAACAACTGCTACTTGATACTTTTCAATAAGCTCTGTAGCAAACTCTTCACTAGTTAATCCGGTTTTTCTAATATCAGGAAAAATATAAAAAGCTCCTTCTGGTTCAATAGTAGGCAATCCCATATTTATAAAAGCTTTATACATAAGATTGCGTCGCTGTTGATACGACACTCTCATTCTCTCTACTTCTTTCCATCCATTTTTTAAGCCTTCTAATGCCGCATACTGGCTCATAATTGGCGCACAAATTGCAGAATACTGATGTAGTTTATGCACTTGATCCATTAAATCTGCTGGACCTGTCATAAAACCAATACGCCACCCAGTCATTGCAAACGCTTTAGAAAACCCATTTAAAACAATTGAGTAATCTTTCATGCCAGGAAAAGATGCTATAGAAGTATGTTTATGATCTTCGTAGACAAGCTCACAATACACTTCATCTGTCAAAACCCAAATTTCATGTTTTTTTACTACTTTTGCTATTTTTTCTAATTCTGCAACAGGAATCATGCGCCCAGTAGGATTACTTGGCGAGCAAAGCATAAGAGCTTTTGTTTTTGGTGTTATTACTTTTTCGATAGCTTCTGCTGTTGGATAAAAACCTGTTTTTGAAGTATCTAGATGAATTAGTTTTGTATCGCAAAGATCTGCAAGTGGTTGGTACGAAACATAACACGGCTCGCAAATTATAATTTCGTCTCCAGGATTTAATATCGCTCTAAGAGCAGCATCTATACCTTCAGAAACACCAATAGTTACCAAAACTTCATCTTGTGAATTATAGTGCAAGTCATATCGAGTTAAATATTTGGCAATTTCATCTCTAAGTTCTTGAATTCCCCAATTAGAGGTATATGAAGTATGACCTTGTTCAAGATGATAATAGGCTTCTTCTCTCATAACCCATGGAGTTGGAAAATCAGGCTCCCCAACACCGAGCGAAATGATATCATCTCGTCCTATAACAAGATCAAAAAATTTACGGATACCAGAAGGTGCAATTTTCACTATTTTTTCTGAAAATCTATCTGTACGAGAATTACTCATTATGCAGTTACCCCTTCACGATGATCTTTTTTATCATCAACATAGAGGACGCCATTTTCTTTGTATGTTTTTAAGAAAAAGTGTGTTTTTGTACTGCGAACACCATCTAATGTAGAAAGCTTTCTGGCAACAAAAAATGCAACTTCTTTAAGTGAGTCGCCTTCTATAACTACTTTTAAGTCATAGCCGCCACTCATAAGATACACTGATTTTACTTGTGGATATTTATATATACGCTCAGCTAAAGCATCAAAGCCGTGTTCACGCTCCGGTTGCACTTGAATCTCAATCTCGGCCTTAACTTTATCATCTGATGTTTCTATTTTCTCGGGATTAACAATTGTTGCATATTTAAGAATTACCCCATCTTGCTCTAATTTTGTAATAACCGATTGAACTTCTTCGGTTGATTTTTTTGTCATGGCGGCTATATCGGTCACCGACAAACGTGCATTTTCTTGTAATAAATTTAAAATTTCTTCCATAATAGCCTCCCTAGGTATATTTATGTAATGTAGCTGTAAGAATATACGAAAATTAAAAATATTACAACTTTAAGGAGGAAAGAGAAAAAAAAGCTACCATTCTACCCATTTCAGTAAAACGACAGCAAATGTAATGTATTAAGATCCAAAAGAAAAAAGGATTCCAGTTTTTATGCTAGTAGTAGTATTTATCCAATTAGGTGGTCCAATTAAAAGATCTTGTTGAGCTTCTAAAAACCATTTCATATATTCATGAACTTTTACTCTAACACCACCCTTCAGATAGGGTCCCATATAAAACCTAGATTCATCAATATACTGAAATTGAGGAGATAAACCTGTACCAACTAAATAATTTAGCTTTGATTCTTCATTAAATAAAAAATTTAATCCCAAATTTAAAGGAATATAGAAAAGGGCTTCCGTTGTCGAGTCTTCGACTCTGGTAGTAATTCCAAAATTAGCACCCATGTCTAGTTCCATACCCTTTTTTATTGGAACAACACAAGAAGCATCCATAGCAAGAAAAGCTTTTTCATAATTAAAAAAATCACCACCAAGACTTAACGAAAAGGAGGGAGTTGCGCTTATACCTGAAGCTATTGTTAAAGCAAAAATTAATGAGAAAATAAAACGTTTCATAATAACCTCTTTACTATTTTTTTTATTTTATATTTTTATTATCGGCAATACTACCAGCAGTAATAAGATAATCTTGGTTAGACATTGCTTGAGCATACTTTAATAACCCTCATCATCAAGTTCGGCTCGTTTTAATATTTCTTCCATATCATAATTCCGCAGACCATTAACTTTTACAATAACATCATCATCGTTCGTGTGCATTTCTAAAGTTTTAACATTACCACCCTGTAAATTAACATCTATATTGAGATCAATATTTCCATCTTCAAACATACTTCCATTAGTTGCAACCGTTCCATTCATAATAGTAAAAGGACAAACCAATTGCTCTTCATCGCTTGTTTCTTCCATCATACTACTCATACTATTCATATTTTCTAAAAATTCCTTAGCTGGAAAATCTTTATAATTTAAAGTTGACCCACTCCTATCCTCGTTATATTCTATAACCAAGGCTCCTTCTGGAATATCCACACCTAACATACTAGCCATCATGGACATACCATATATTGCCATAACACTACTAATAGTATTTTCCACTTCCTCTTCACTTGGTTCTGCAAAAAGACTCGCTGGCAACAACATTATTGCAACAGCAATAGCTAAAATCATTTTTTTCATATCTACTCCTCTTTATAGAGCACAGTTATTGCTCTAGAAAAAGTATACGGGAGATTTTAGAATTTGAAAAGGAGGTTTCATCAAATATAAAAAAAGAAGAATTACCGCGCTTATTTAATAACTATATACGAGATGTTCTCTTTCATTTTGTAAATCTGTATCTTCTGGGCGCATAAAATGTATTGTTAATTTACAAAGTAAAAGATAAAAACCAACTAAATTTAATGAATGCTTAATTTCCATTGTTTTGTTTTTAAGTGAATTTCGAATAATTTTCTTTGGAAGTGCACAAATACGAGAAAGGTTAACAGCTACTTGTTCTTCTGAAACATCAGGAAAATATATATAGCCATATAGTGTATTCATTTTTAATTCATTTATTTGGGATTGATCAAACCCTAGTTGATTTATTGGTTCAAAAGGAGCTAAAAGAATGTAATCGTCATTTTCAATATCACAAGAATTTGATAACACAAGTCCTGCAGTTCTGTATGTAGCAATCTCTCCTTCGCTATCAATTATAGCAAATGTTACATTACTTATTATGTCTCCTTGCGTAATCCCTTTTAAAGCAGAGGCATTATAACAAGAAAACGTTTTACCATCTTTATAAAATTGTTGTACACTATTTTTTACATTCGCTGCAATATAAGGATCAATTGAAGGAAAAAGTTCTTTTACAAGAGTAATAAATTCTTCTTCAAATTTCAAATATATATCCTTAATAAATTTTTATACCTGTTTTTTTATATAATTTAGATAAAGCCCTATTATGTTTTTTAAGTTGAATAGGAGTTAAATAATGCATTTCTGGAAAAACATCTTTTGCTATATCAATTGCAAAATTAGATTTTTGATATGAAATTATAGCAGGAGTATTTGTAATTTCTTGTTGTAAATATTCTGCAACTTGTATCGGAGGTGTTTCACTCGAAGTTTGGTTAAACGGAATAGAAAATGAAGTAATCATAATGTAAATTCTCCTTTTGTATATAATAAATTAAGCTTTGAACAAATAATAGTATTGGCTAATTTAAATATTCCCCAAAAAACATCAGTTGACGATTTATAATTTTTTTGATAATTAGCAGCATATCTATCATTAATATCTAATGTTATACCTATAGTATCGTGTTTTTCAATATCTTTAAGTGATTTTCCTAATACATTTGTCCCTGGAAGAACTCTAAGATTTTGAATTTTTATATTGATATAATATTTTTTATCATGTACAACAGCTTGTTTCATTTCTATATCATACGGAGTGGCATTTTTAATAAACGTATGCTTTATCTGATTTTCTACAATTGTAGCAGTACTTGAAGAATAACCATTTTCCAAGGTGTTTATAGTTAATCCACAAAAAAACATATTAGAAAATATATTTTTAGTTGCAATAAATAATCTATCTATATGTTCCATAAGATATGGTTTACATTTTTCTTCCCATTTATCACAAAAATCTAAATTAAAACGTGTTGTAAATTGAATAGAATTTGTTGAAATAGCTAAACTAGAAAATCCATGATGACTTGTTGCCGTTATTCTTGGAAACTCAGAAGGGGCTACATCTGGTAACGTTATTAGATTAAAAGGTTTTGGATAATCATTTTGAAGTAAATTTTCTAACTCAAATACTTTTTCTCTAATATTTTGCACTGGAGAAAAGAAAAATGTTGCTGTACTTGAAATAACTTTCATTTTAACCCTATTAGCCTAAGTATATGCTTTATTTTTAGTACGGTCAATATCTATCTCTCGTTATAATAAGTCATCACGTTTGTGTTTTTTTAATTTTTTGACAAGTTCTTTTATACTTTGTGATGATTTTTTATGTGCTACAAGCAAAGCATCATCTGTGTCTATAATGACAAGATCTTGAATACCAATTGTTGTAATTATTTTTTTTGTAGAAACATTGTTATGTATGTAGCAATTTTGAGTTTTAGAAATTAAGGTTGTCCCCTGAGTATGGTTTCCGGATAAATCTTTGTCTGAAGCATTCCATAACGAGTCCCACGAACCTACATCACTCCAACCTACCTGCAGAGGAACAACTGTGCCAAGCGTTGTGTGTTCCATAACAGCACAGTCAATAGACAGTGCTCGATTTTTTGAAAAAGAGTCTTCATCTAGCACAATAAAATCACTTTCATTTAGGGCTTTTGTAAATGATTGTTTTGTATGCATATATAATTGTGGTTCAAACTTTTTAAGTTCATGCAAAAATATATCGGCTCTAAACACAAACATTCCGCTGTTCCAAAAGTACGAGCCGTCTGCAATGTATTCTTTTGCAGTTTCTAAATCTGGTTTTTCTGTGAACTCTTGCAAAGTATAGCTGTCTTTGTTGGCTTCTGTTATATCTGCTTTTATGTAGCCATACGCAGTCTGTGGAGAACTTGCAGTTATACCAAAAGTAACTAACCTTCCAAGCTTGGCCATTTTTACGGCTTTTACAATAGTAGCATGAAAGGACGATATATTATTAATAATATGATCAGAAGGTAATACAAAAACTAATGCAGAATCACTTCCAGAAAGTTTTTGAGCTTGCATACAAGCTGCTGCAACAGCAGGAGCTGTATTACGTGCAACAGGCTCCAACATAATAATTGGATTTACCTTAATTTGTTGCATTTGTTCAGCAATAGTAAAACGATGTTTTTTGTTACAGACAATAATAGGACTTTGCATATACAATTTTTGATATTCAGATTCCAAAACTTCGTTTTCTAGAGGACAGAGTCTTTGCACCGTTTGCTGAATCATTGTTCCAGTTCCTATTAATGACAAGAGTTGTTTTGGTTGTAATCTGCGTGAAAGTGGCCACAAGCGAGTGCCGGAACCACCAGAAAGAATAATTGAATACATCATATTTTCCTCTTAAAGTAGTTAAAAACAGATAATTTACATTTTTTACGTTACACTAAGGCTCTTGTTAATAGTATACCACACTTTTTGGATAGTTTGCCCACACATAGATTTATATGATACAATACAAGAAAATTTAGACTCGGAGAAAACAAATGTTTTTATATCTTGGAATTTTAGTTTTATTGCTTGCTTCTATATTTGCCCCTAAAAACAATAAAATACTATTTTTTATAAGTTGTTTTATATTATTTGCTTTGGCTGCAATGCAACATTGGAATGTAGGCAGAGACTCTCTTATGTATTATGATGTTTTTCAAGGTACTCAAAAAGCCCCTTTTGACGAACCATTATGGAGCTTTATAGCACAAATTGCTTATTATTTTCATGGCAATTACTATGTTTTTCAGTCATTATTTTATTTGGCAGTACTTGTGCCTATTTTTTATGTAATTTATAAAAAGTCAGAACATTACCAGCTCTCTTTATTTTTGTTTTATGCCTTTTTTTATTATTTAAATTCATTTTGTATAATGCGACAAAGCCTCGCTATTTCTATGGCTGTTTTATGTTATTACTTTTTATTCGAAAAAAAATATATAAAAGCTTTTGCCTTTTATTTTTTAGCTGTTTTGGCACATAAATCTGCTATTATTACAATCGTTCCTGTTATTTTTATTTTTTATAGATTTTCATATAAACAAATTCTACTAATTCTTGTAAGTACGTTTATTATTGGATTGGTTCTTCCAATACAAAAACTTGGTATCTTTTTTGGTTCATATAAAAAATATATTAATATGGTAGATCATGGGATTCGCACTAACCAGTATATTTTTAGTGCAACATTCGCAGTACTTAATATTATATTTTTATTTTTTATACGTTTCGATACAGAAAAAAATCAAAAATCAGCTAGCTCAAGCATCGTTCTTTTAGGTTTTGTGGTAATGAACCTCTCACAGCAATTAGTAATGGCCTTACGTGTAACCCAATATTTTTTAATTGCTCAAATTCTTTATTATACGGCTAACATTATCGCAAAAGATAAAAACAAAACAAAATGGTTACTAGCATTACTTTTCTTTGCTTGTATTTACTTTTTTGGTTTATTATATCGAGACTCAATTGGGGTAATACCTTACAAAACACTTTTTTATACAAAATCAATATAATTAGGAATAATAATGGCAATTTATTTTTTAATATTACTTATTTTACTCTTTTTTATACACTACAAAAATGAAAAACGTATTTTTTATTTTGCTTCTGTCCTTTTATTTTTAGTATTTGCGTTTAAAAATGTCAATTTAGGAGCTGACACTAGCTCTTATTTTACCCATTTTAAAGAACTTATAAATGGAGAGAACCATTATAAAACCGAACCAATTTGGGGACTATTAGCTCATCTAAATCTTTTTTTTGGTGGATATTATAAATCGTTCCAAATAATTTTATTTGCCTGTACCCTCCCACCCGTAGTGTATGTTATACGAAAAGACTCTAAAAATTATGTATTATCTCTGTTTTTTTATTATGCTTTTTTTTATTATCTAAATGCATTTTGCATTGTACGACAAGCCATGGCTCTTTCATATTTGTTAGTGTGTTTTCATTTTATAAAAACCAAAAAACTAGTCCCTGCAACCATATTTTTAATCATTGCTATTCTTTGTCACAACTTGGCAATTCTAGGTATTGTTGCATTTATTTTTTATTTTAAAAGATTTTCCCTAAAAACTATAGTTATAGTATTGGGCTTAGCCTTTATTGCAGGCTTGTTTGTAAACGAACATTTTCTTTTTTTGGTACCAAGCCGCTATCAAAACCTATTTTTATGGGAAGGACATGGCTTTAGAGAAAAACTTATGCCGTATATTTTAATTATTATGGCTATGAATATTGTATTTATAATTTGCTTACTACGTGGCTCTAAAACCAGCCTAAAAAGCTTTTGGGCACAAACAGTATTTGCCGGTTTAGTCATTATGAACGGAAGCTTAAACCTGGTACAAGGACTAAGAATTTCGCAATTTTTTATGATTACACAAATTATATTTTATGCAAACTATACAGAAGAAAAAGAAGACAAACAAAATTTATATAAATGGGGCTTAATAGCATATTCGAGTATTTATTTTGTAGGATTATTGTATCGAGACTCTATTGGTGTAGTGCCATATATACCTGCTAACTGGATACAAAACTTATTTTAATAACAAGAACAGAAAACAAAGCTTTTATATCTACAGCAGTACTATTTTGGTGCAATAGATTTTATTTTGCAAGTTACAGCATAGTAGAGGTGGCTCTAACAAGCTAAAAATAGTCACCACAAGACAATAAAAAGCAAATGTGCTATATTTTATGAATAAAAAGAAAAAAGAGAGAATTATGAAGGGAATTATTCTTGCCGGTGGTAGTGGTACGAGACTCTACCCGTTAACAAAAGCTATATCTAAACAAATATTACCGATTTATGATAAACCAATGATTTATTATCCGCTGTCGGTGCTCATGCTTGCAGGTATTCGCGATGTGTTGTTTATTTCTACCCCACGCGACTTGCCAATTTTTAAAGAACTTTTTGGCGACGGTAGCAATATAGGTATGCATTTTGAATACAAAGTGCAAGAAGAGCCTCGGGGTTTAGCCGATGCTTTTATTGTAGGTAAAGATTTTATTGAAAGCGATAGTGTAGCCCTTGTTTTGGGAGATAATATTTTTTATGGCCAAAGTTTTACTGCAAGCTTAAAAAAAGCGGTTAAAAAAATAGAAAGCGAAGGCGGAGCAGAAATTTTTGGCTATTATGTTAAAGATCCTACTTCGTATGGTGTTGTTCAATTTAATAAAGAGGGTAAAGTACTCGGCATAGAAGAAAAACCAAAACACCCTAAGAGTAATTATGCTGTTCCTGGTCTTTATTTTTATGACAATGCGGTTGTAAATATTGCGGCCAATGTAAAACCTTCCAAACGTGGCGAAATAGAGATTACGAATGTAAATAATACATATTTAGAACAACAAAAATTGTATGTTGAGTTGCTTGGGCGTGGTATGGCATGGCTAGATACCGGAACGTACCAAGGACTACAAGAAGCTGGTAACTTTATAGAGACAATTCAAAAACGACAAGGTTTGTATGTTGGGTGCATCGAAGAGATTGCCTATGCTAATAAATGGATTAGCAAAAAAGAATTAGTAGCAATTGCTGCTGGCTACAAAACAGACTATGGTCAATACCTTACTTTTATTGCGGAGAATAATTAATGCCTTTTACTTTTACTACTTGTTCTGTAAATGGACAAACTATAGACGGACTTTACGAAATTCAACCCCAAGTTTTTGGTGATAAACGTGGCTATTTTTTTGAATGTTATAGTCAAAAAGACTTTTTTGACGCCGGCTTAACTATGCAGTTTGTGCAAGACAATCAATCGGCTTCTACAAAAGGCGTTTTGCGTGGTTTGCATTTTCAGACCAAGCATCCACAAGGCAAGCTAGTTAGAGCAGTTTCTGGCAAAGTGTACGATGTTGCAGTGGATTTGCGAAACGGCTCTAAAACGTTTGGCAAATACTATGGCGTTATTTTAGATGCAGAAAAACAAAATCAGTTTTATATTCCACAAGGGTTTGCACATGGTTTTTATGTGTTATCCGAGACCGCGGTGTTTGCCTATAAATGCACCGATTTTTATGATCCTAATGGAGAAGGCGGTCTTATGTGGAACGATCCATCAATCAATATAGATTGGAACGCAATAGCTCCAGAGATAACTCCTCTTTTATCGCCTAAAGATGAAAAACACCCACAATTTAATAAGGATTCGTTATATTTTGATACAAATGCTAAATGGATAGGAGCATAGCTGTGGAAAAAATAACGGTATTAATGTCCACCTATAATGGTGAAAAATATTTAAAAGAACAGCTTGATAGTATTTTAGCACAAGAGGATGTTAATATAAATTTAATAATACGAGATGATGGATCTTCTGATAAAACATTAGAAATACTTACTGAATATTCAAAAAAACACACAAATATCACATATTATTGTGGAGAAAATTTAAAACCAGCAAAATCTTTTTTAGAATTAATGACAAAAGAATTTGATTCTGAATATTATGCATTAGCTGACCAAGATGATATATGGGATTCTGATAAATTAAAATGTGGCATAGATAAATTAAAAACTTTAGATAATACAAAACCTAATTTGTATTTTTCAAATTTACGAATTGTTAATCAAGACAATGTATTTTTTCAGAATGCACATAAAAAACAAATAATACCCAATAAATACGTTGCACTAGCAACGCCTATAGTGACAGGCTGTACCATTATATATAATAAAAAAGCAAAAGAAATATTAAAAGATCATATTCCGACATCAAATTTAATGCACGATTCTTGGTTATATTTAATTTGTATTTTTTTTGGACAAGTAATTTATGATTTTATTCCACATATCAATTATAGGCAGCATGAAAATAATGTTATTGGAATGGCTATTAAAAAAAATAAATTATGTTTCTTTTTAGATAAAATAAAAGAAATCTCTCATGATAATAATGAGCCTAGATATAATAATGCCATAGCCTTTTTAGAAAGCTTTAAATTACAATTACAACAAAAAGATATTCAATATATTTCTTTAATTACAAATTATAAACAGAGTTTTAAAAATAAACTTCTACTTATTTTTAATCGAAAAATAAAAATTAATAGTTTACTTGGGGACTTTAAATTTAGATTAAAAATAATTTTAGAAAATATATAATTCTTAATTTTTGAAATCTATCTCAAAATAGGAGCATAACATGGTTTGGTTAATTGGCAACAAGGGAATGCTTGGTAGCGAGATTGCACGACAGCTTACTGAAAATAATATACGCTTTATAGGGACTGATAGAGATGTTGATATTACCTCATACTCTGCAATCGAAAAGTTTGTAAAACAACAAACAAGCAATAATAAAATTACATATATAATAAATTGCGCAGCCTATACGGCTGTAGACAATGCAGAAGACAGCCAAGAAATAGCAAGAGTCTTAAATGCAGAAGGACCTAAAAACATTGCAAAACTTGCAAAGAATATTAATGCAAAAATGATTCATATTTCTACCGACTATGTGTTTGGTGGAAAAGGGACAGAGCCATATAAAGAAGATACAAAACGCAATCCTCTTGGTGTTTATGGCTCTACAAAAGCAGATGGCGAACGTGCAATCGAAAAAGAAACTTCTAATTATTATATTTTTAGAACAGCCTGGCTCTATGGTTTTGATGGCAAAAACTTTGTGTATACGATGACCAAACTCATGAACTCTCATGATTCTATAAAAGTAATTAGCGATCAGCAAGGAACCCCCACATACGCAGGAGATCTTGCACATATAATTGTTTTAACAATACAACGGGACAATATTCCCTTTGGTTATTATCATGTAACAAATTTAGGACACACAAATTGGTATGAGTTTGCAAAAGAAATATATAAGCTGGGTAAAAAAGCAGGCCGTATCACATCAGATTGTGTTATTAATGCGTGTTCTACTGCAGAGTACCCAACAAAAGCAGAGCGTCCTGCCTATTCAGTACTCGATAAAACAAAAGTACAAAAAACATACGCTATTAGCATTCCTCAATGGCAAGAAAGCCTTAAACAATTTATAACTAATAGTAGATTTAAGGAGCTGTAAGTCATGAAACGAGCATTAAAAAATATTTTAGTTACAGGTGGAGCAGGTTTTATTGGCTGCAACTTTATTCACTACCTTTTTAATCCAAATACAAATTTTAGCGGTCGCATTATTAATGTTGACTGTCTAACGTATGCCGGAAACTTAGAAAGCTTACAAGATATAGAAGCAAAATATGGCTCTAAAAGTAAAAATCAACGTTATTTTTTTGAAAAAGTAAATATCTGTGACAGAGCCCAAATAGAGCGTATATTTAAGCAATATCAAATTGATACCGTTATTCATTTTGCAGCAGAAAGTCACGTAGACCGCTCAATTTTGGGTCCAGAAGCCTTTGTACAAACAAACATAATGGGCACTTTTACCATGCTTGATGTTGCTCGTACATCTTGGACAAACAAAGACGGCTCTTTAAGAGACGATGTGCTGTTTCATCATATTTCTACAGACGAAGTATATGGCTCTCTTGGTGATACTGGCTATTTTACCGAAACAACCCCATACGATCCACGTAGCCCCTATTCTGCAAGTAAAGCATCGAGTGACCATTTAGTTATGTCATATTTTCATACCTATGGCTTTCCAATAACACTATCTAATTGTACTAACAATTATGGCCCATACCAATTTCCAGAAAAACTAATACCATTAATGATAGAAAACATTTCTCAGGGCAAAAACTTACCAGTATATGGCAAGGGAGTAAATATTAGAGATTGGGTATACGTAGAAGATCATAACCGAGCAGTATGGCTTGTTATGAACAAAGGCACCATTGGCGAAAAGTACAACATCGGTGGTGAAAACGAGTGGCAAAACATTACATTGTTGCACAAACTTATAGAACTAACTGCTAAAAAAACCGGAAAAACTATTGCAGAGGTCGAAAAAACTATAACTTATGTAAAAGACAGACCAGGGCATGACCTCAGGTATGCTATAGATTGCTCTAAAATTAAAAACGAACTCGGCTGGAAGAGAGAAGTAACCTTTGACCAAGGCTTAGAGAGCACGGTAGACTGGAATCTAGAGCACAAAGAGTGGATAGAACACATTAAAAGTGGTGAATACACTAAATGGGTCGAGAAAAACTATGGGGAGAGATAAAAGTCTTAATATTTATTAGCAAAAAGGAAATTTTATGAAAGAAAGAGCAATATTAGCAATATCTCACTCTAACTATATAATTAATAGTGCAGGAACTGAAAAATGCATAAGAGACATAGAAAATTTACTAAACAAAGAGGGAATATATTACATACAAATTTTCCCTGTTAGATTTAAAAATTGTATAGGAGTTTATTTTAAAAAAAAATTTAGAGGCATATATTCTTATAGTGACATAATCGGATTGTTACAAAAATATAAAATTGATTTAATTGGAATTCATATACATCATTTACTATACCATAATTTGCATAATATTATTAACTTACTAAAAGAATTAAACTTACCTATAACTTATTTTGTTCACGATTACTATGCAATTTGTTCAAATTATAATTTAATAAACTCATCTGGAAATTATTGCGGCATGAGCTTTCCTAATAAGAAAAAATGTGCAAATTGCTCTTATTATGCCACGAGTATTTATAAACATAAAGAATTTGAAAACTTTTTTAAGACATTAGCTAATTTAATTTACAAAATTATTACTCCATCTCAATTTGTTGCAACAGCTTGGCAAAATGTTTATCCTATACATACAAACAAAATTTTAATTCGTAATCATTTAGTACCCTCTCGTCAAAATTGCATTATTACAAACAAAAAAAATACTAAACTTAGAATTGCTTATTGTGGAGCAAAAGCAAATGCCAAAGGGTTTATGGAATGGGAAAAATTAATATTAGAAAATAAAGAAAAATTTGAGTTTTTTTATTTAGGAACTGATAAAAACAAAGAAAAAAATGTAACAAATATCTATGTAAATAATGTTTTACAGGGATCAAATGCAATGACTAACGCATTAATACAAAATCATATAGATGTAGTATTTCTTTGGAGTACCTGGCCAGAAACTTATTGCTATGTATACTATGAAGCAAGTATGGCTAATTGTATTATTATTACAAATACTATTTCAGGAAATGTTGCAAACGAAGTAGAAAAAGTAGGAAATGGTTTTATTTTTGACAGTCTTCAAGATTTACAAGATAATATTAACAATAAAAGCTTCCACAATGCTGTTCTAGATATATATAAAAATAACATTCTTATACCTAAGCAATACAGTGCAAACGAAAGTTTAGATGGCTTACTTTTTGAGACAAACAAAGATAAAATCAAATATCCAAAAAGGTTTTGCACAAAAAAAGTTTTACTATCATATTGTTATGCTATAAAACATAAATTACGATTATATTAATCTTAATAAATTCTTGTAATCTTTTACATTAATTATATAAGTTTATTTAAAATATTTAAAAATAATTCATTTTTTGATAACTTAGCCTTGTAAGGGACAGAGATAACGGAAAAATCTTCTTTTTTTAAAAAACGTGATTTTATATTACACAAATCAAACAGTGAAATAATTCTCTCGTTCATTTCACTATTAATTCCAATTAAAGGTATGACTGCAAAAAGTTTTTTGAAAATAATAGAAAAAACACAACAATGAAAGGAATTCGTAAAGACATATTCGGCATGATCTAAAAGATAAAGCCATTCTGGAATTGTAGCATAAGTTTTTTTATATTTATCAAACTGATTATTTCCACTAACATAAATAACATTTAAACCTTTGTTTTTAGCCCACTTATAAATATTATTAATTGGAAATTTACTACCATTATTTAAATAATACAAAAATATATATTTTTCAGTTGGTTTACGTATCTTTTCATTTCTATATAACATCCTGTACTTTTCAGCAGGTAAAAATAGAGTTGGATCATGTACCCAAAGTGAATTTTCTACATCACAACTAGAACATATATTAATCCCACTTTTTTCTCTCACTGAAATCCAATCGAAATTGTTTAATAAAGGAGATACTTCAACTTTTAAGGAATCAGAAATTTGTTTTTTACCCCAACTGGCTGCATAACTAAATCGTTTTATATTCGATGATCCAAAATCCAGAAAATAAGCATGCACGACATTTTTTATGTGTTTTAATGATATTTTACCAAAATTCCATACTTGATCACTTCCAACTATATATACATCTGCTTCCGGAGGATTCTTCTTTAATTCGGCATATGAATACCATATTTTATTACTTTGTTTTATATGTTTTTTTCTAAAGGATTCAAAAAACCTAGGATTTTGAGAATGTTCTTTTTTTCTAGATACTGCCTTAACAAAAAGTTGAAAACGAGAAAATAAAAATTTTATTAATTTGACCGGATTAAAGGCCTTCAATACTTTTACAAAAAACGGATTCTTTATAAAATCACTCCTAGGATCATACCTTATTAAATACGCATCATGCCCAGCTTCTCGTAAATATTTTTGCAGAGCATAACATTGTAATTGCTGTCCATAATTATCTTCTGACCACCAAAAAGTCATAATACCAATTTTCATACATTAAATCCTTTCAGAGTTCTTATTTAAAAGGTGCTTAGAATTAACCTAGTTATTTTTTATTATTTTTTTTATCATTTTAACCCCGTTATCCCCAATTATTTGTTTTACAACTGTTTTGGTTTTCCCTTCTAAAGTTTGTTCAAGATTCATCATTAATTTTAAAGCATTACTTTCATCATAATCATTAGTAAAAACTTCAAAAAGCATAGGAACATCAGTAATTTCTGGCATTAAAAAATGTCTATATATTTTTTCAAATTCTTCTTTATTTTTTGCACATAAATACTCAAAACCTAAATCTTGAGAATAATGTTTTATTAAATTCTGAGATTTATTGCCAAAATGACCAGCAGCGGCCATAAAATTATCTGCATCTTTTCCAAAAGCAGCAACAGGATGATTAAAATTCTTAAACTCTACACCTTTTCCATTATTAATTAAAAGTATTCGTAAATTATTACATACCTGTCGATTCCCTATAGCATTCATATCATAAAAAAATGCTAAATCCCCAACAATTCCAAAATATAATTTCTTTTTATTAGCTAATGAAGCCCCAATTAAAGCTGAAATATCTCCATCAATACCAAATCCACCAACATTAGAATAAGACATAACGGAGTGTGGTATTTCAAAGAAATTCCAAGATCGTAGGGTATTTAGAATTCCAAAATGAATAACTGAATTTTCCGGAAGTTTATTTGCCATCTGAGCAGCTATCCATATATTGGAGAAAGGAAGTTTAGGAATTTTATTATTAAGTTGGCAAAGATGTTTCTTGCAATTTTCTAAATAACTATCATCTCCCTGTGTAACATTCATTAAGAAATGTTTAAAGAATACTTCTTCTGGCATTTCAAATATATATTGTAGTTTACGATACGTGTCGCGAATTTCCCCGTCTTCACTAATTCTCCAAATCTTTTTTGAATTAATAATGTATCCGGTATTGTCTCCTGATATTTCTCCAATATGAATAAGCAAATCTGGAACAAATCTGGAAATGGGAGAACCTTGTTGATAAGTTGCAAGCGAAAACATAACTCTATATTTTCCTTTATATCCACTTGTATGATCACAAAATACGACAGCATTGTGTGCCGAACAGAATTCATCAATAATTAATGTTTGTTCCTTTGTCATTTTACAATGAGAACCTATAAAAATAGCTATTCTTCCTTTAGGTAGTTCTGGGAATTTATCACTTTGTGTTATACGATCAATAAAACGAACAGAAGGAAGTTCTTTTGTTTCAAAATTTTTGTCATATCTTGTTGGTAGATTTATATGAACAGGACCTCCTCCATAGTGTTTAAGTTCTAAAATTGCTTTATTAGCTTTAATCTCACAATCCCAAAAATCATCATCATCATTTACTACTGGTAAAGTAACACTTAGTTTAACAACATCTTTTGGTGTGCTACTTCTATCAATTACTTGTGCGATATTATGTCCAATTTTTGAAATAATTTGTGTCGAAGTTACAGCCAGAAGAGGTAACTTACGATAAAACGCTTCGGTTAAGCCAGGTAAATAATTCCTAGAAGCAGTTGCTCCTGTACAAGTCAGAACAACAGGTCCTCCTGTTTCGGCAGCAAGCCCACAAGCCATATAAGCTGCCGATCGCTCATCAACACAAGAATATATTTCAAAATATGGATCATACTGAATACTACCAACAAAAGTCATATTTGTGGTACCTGGAGAAGCAATTACTTTTCTAATGCCATGTTTTTTTAATAACGCAATAAGAATCTGGATGTTTTTTTCGTTTGTATAGTAATGTCCCATAATAAATCGCTCCTACAATTAATATATTATATAAAATATCTATATAATATGTATTTTATTTTTTGCTTAAAGTTTTGAATTTCATTTAGTGAAGTTCGCTCTTTCGCTATTTTATCTTTTTTTGCTTCTGACACCCAATTTATATTCTTAAAATAGGGATTATTTATAAATGATTCTAAACAGTTTTTTAATCCAGTTTCAGTGTTAATAAACTCGTTTACATCAACAAATTGTGAAATTTTAGAAACATCAAACTTTCTATTAAAAAGTCTGTCATATTTTACCTGATATTCTTCTGTATGAAATTTCATAAATGTATTAAGATCACTAAAAATAACTTTTGGTCGAAATCCTAAATGGGTTTCTAAAACCTGTAAATAAAGATTTAAAACACTTTTCCACTCTATAGACGTTTGTTTAGTAATATGAAACACTTCTCCAAATGCAGTAGAGTTCCCAATTATAGAACTTATTCCATTAGACACATCTAAACCATAAGTTAAAGTTGTAATTTTTTCGTTTATATCTTTTGAAAACACAATAGTACGTCCATGTAAAGCTCGGTATAACCAGGCTTCTTTCTCTAACACACCTAATTGTAATCGTTTTTCGCTATATGTAATATATGGACGAATAATTGTCCAATTTTTACAACCAGAATCATACAATACATTTTCCTGACGTGCTTTTGACAATGCATACTCATCTGTTTTTAAATAATCTTCATCATTAATTGCATCAAGTAAACGAGGGGAATCCTCTTTTAAGGGAATTTTAGAATTTGCATATACACGTGAAGAGCTCAAAAAAATATACTGAGAAGTTGCTTCTAAAAGAAAATTAGCTCTTTCTTTAAATTCCTCTGTATTATAAACCATAAAATCAACAATTGCATCCCAATGGGCTTGTAAATTAGATTTTAAGAAATTTAAATCGTGTGCATTTCCTTGAATATAATGCACTTTTTCTACAGATTTTTTATTACTCCTTGTCGTTACAAATAAATCATTATTATCATGGGCTAATAGTTCGACAAGATGTGTCCCCATAGCACCAGTTCCACCTAAAATTAATATTTTCATTTCACTCACCTTTTATGGCTAAATTTTCTCTTAACCATGTCTACAATTTTTTTACGCCAGATTTTATCAAACCCAATAAAATACATTGATATAATAGAAAAAAATACACTTGCAAACACTGTCAAAAATGCAAACAATAAACTTTCCGGCAAAATCTGGTTAATAACAAGTGAAGGCACTAACGAAGCTATTACCACTATAAAAACAGGTGAAATTACTTTTAAAAAGAATTCGTTTATAGGCAAATTTATCAGCTTATTTACGATTAGTAAACGCACAATAAACATAACTAAATTTGCTACAATAGCAACAATAAAAACATTATAAGCTGCGCCTCCAGCAGATAAAATTGCCCAATCCACAAAAAATATAGCTATTTGAATAGTTCCAAGAGATAATTCGTATGTTTTCATCTTGCCAGGAGCTCGAGCAGCTGTTGTTATAGGTAAACTTACCGAATTAATTAATACTTCTATTAAACCTAAACGAGTAAATAAAACAGCTTGTAATGGTGGATTTTTTAACCATAGCTGTAATATCAAATCCATTTTTAAAAACAATGGGAGTGCAAAAACCCACATCAAAAAAAAAGCTATTTTTGACCCATTAAAAATCAATGCAAACATATTTTTTTTATTGCCAGAAGCATATTCTTTAATAATAGGAGGATATAATCCCGTATTAAAATTATTAGCAAAAACATTTACATAATTTGATACATTTACAGCTACCGCGCGTGCAGCAACAACTACCGGATTAAACACCTGATTTAATAGAATTGTAACTGCTTGATTACGAGTTACAGATGTTACTTGTCCAAATAATGTCCAACCAGTAAACCCTATTGTTTCAATAAACAACAATCTATCCCAGTAAAAATGATGAAACTGACATTCTTTATATTTTCTTAAACAGACAATGGCATAAATAGTTGCAATAATTATAGATACACCAAAAAGCAAGACTCCATAAACTTCGAGTTTATCAAATGGTAATTGCACAAGTAAAAACACAACTGCAAGTTTAAGAAAGACTTCAACTATCGAAACATATGCATATATCTGCATATCTTCATGCGCTATAATTATAGCCATAAAAGGAGTTGAGAAAATCGTGGCTAAAAAAGTAAGTATAGAAAAATGAAAAATCCAAAGAGCCGCTTCAAATCGTTCTGCAGGAACGTTTAGTTTGTTTTTCACAAACCAAAGTCCTATTGTTTCAAGCAAAATTACTGCAATTACTGCAATTACAATATAAATAATCAAATTAACACTAAAAGTTTTTTTTAGCCGTTCCTGATTGTTTTCCCCTAATGCGAATGAAAAAAAACGCTGTGTTGCAGATGCCATGGTTCCTCTAAGAAATGAAAAAAAAGTAACAATACCACCTATAACACTATAAATTCCATAATCTACTACACCTAGTGTATTTAGAACGACTCTAACTGTATATAAACCAACAAATAAAATAAGTATTTGTCTAAAATACAACATAAGTGTATTCTTCGCTATACGCTTATTATTTTGTGAAATTGTTGCTCGTTGTTCTTCTATATCGTTTAACAAAATATCTCTCATTTTAAGAATTTAGTATGACAGCTATATAGTGGTATGTTGAAGTACTTAATATTTTTTTACATACTCTTTATTCTATTTGTATTTTAGTGTACTATTTTTTATTGACTCGTTCAATGGTTTACAATTGTTACAGTTATATTACTTATCAAATAGAATTAATTAACTCCTATTGATGTTCATGCGTAGTCTTAATTTATATCTATTTGATCAGTTTCAGTTCTTTGCTGAACTTTAGAAAAATCAAATAATAGTAATATAAAACAAAACATATAATTAGCTCGTGTAAAACATTGTGTATATATAGCAATTAAAATCATTAACAATACTACAATTATTTTATCGATAAAAAGTATATTAATCTTATTAGAAACAAAACTGCAAAACATTCTATAATAAAAAATTCCTAAAAATACAAAATACCATATACCCCCTATTAATAATAATGTTGCAAAATCAGATTGTCCAAAATGCTTATAACCTAAATAATTTTCTTCATAAATTGAAATAGTAGCAAATCCTTTTCCAAATAACCACGTTGTTTTTGTTTTTAATGTTTCCAAGATTAAAGCTATTCTTTCATTACTGCCATTAGCTTTATTACTTATTGTTATTGAATTTATTATCATCCTATATAACTTTATTATATAGTTATTCACAAATTCATTAAAAAAAATATTGTAATAATATAGTACAATAATACAAATAATACTCAAAAAAAAATATAAAATAAACTTTAATTTTCGCATTTTATAATTTGAAATTAAATACATTATAATACAAAAGGGGAGTATACTAAAAAAGGCTTTATTATCATTATTTATCGAAATATAAACCGAAACTAAACTAAGTAAGAGAATAAATATAAATAAAAACTTTTTAGCCCCCCCCC